>Ga0256839_1000009_pt1 | contig 286470 bp, 293 predicted proteins | sample 354166metaG_FD_185968 | JGI IMG/M metagenome (GOLD analysis project Ga0256839, IMG submission 185968) | Hydrothermal vent microbial communities from Mid Atlantic Ridge, Atlantic Ocean - 354-166 | ecosystem: Environmental > Aquatic > Marine > Hydrothermal vents | place: Atlantic Ocean: Mid... | reverse complement strand
AGTTTTGGATATTGTGATTTTCTCGGATATATATGCAATTGTTTTCTCGCCGATATCAATAGCCATATAGCCTTCGGGGATATTATCTATATCAACGCATTTATGGGCTGCGTTTTCTTTAAGCTCCGCCACCACTATCAAATCTTTGGGAAGAATTATCTCACACCCAATAGATTTTGCTTTTTCCATGATTAAAGTTGCGGTTTTGACCATGTCTTTTTCACATAAAGATTGTTTAACATCAACGCCCCCAGCATAAAGGAATGTATTAGCCATGCCCCCGCCAAGGACTAAATAGTCAACCTTTTCTATTAGATTTTCTAATACGCTTAGTTTTGTTGATATTTTTGCCCCGCCAACAACTGCCAAAACGGGTTTTTTGGGCGTCTCTAATGCTTTTGTAAGTGCGGCTAGCTCCTCTTCCATTAATAATCCAGCCGCATGAGGCATTAATTTTGGAAGCCCAACAGTAGAAGCATGCGCGCGGTGAGATGCAGAAAAAGCATCATTAACATATATATTGCCTAATTTTGCTAGCTCCTTGGCAAAGTCAATGTCATTGGCTTTTTCACCTTTGTGAAAGCGGAGGTTTTCCATCAAAATGATATCACCTGACTTGGCAGAATTTGCAATATTTTGCGCCGTCTCGCCGATGCAAACAGGTGAGAATTTAACAGGGCAATTCCATTGCTTTTCAAGTATAGGTGCAAGGAAAGCAAGCGACATTTCAGGCTGTTGTTCGCCTTCTGGTCTGCCAAAATGCGACAAGATAAGCACTATTGCGCCTTGCTCACGCAGATATTCTATTGTGGGCAATAGGCGGTCAATACGAGCGTGATCGGTGACTAGATTACCTTGCCTAGGTACGTTTAGGTCGGCTCTCAATAGAACAGTTTTATTTGCTACATCTAAATCTTTAAGTTTTTGAAAATCCATAATTACACTCTACTTTATAGTTTTTGTACTTTGCGTTGCTTCAATAAGCCGAGAGCGAAGTGGCGCGTCTAACGCGCTATGCCCCGCATCTGGCACAATTATATAATCTGCTTCTGACCATGATTGATGCAATTTATTTGCGGTTTTGATCGGGCATATAATATCATACCGCCCTTGAATAATGGTTGTGGGGATAGAGCGCAAGCCCTCAATTTCATTAAGCAGGCTTTTTTCTGTTGGGATAACATTATTTTTGAAATAATGTGCCTCAATGCGGGCTAGAGCTAGGGCATTTTGTTTTTGCTCATCGGTTGTGATCGTCTCGTAATTGGGGATAAGCGAGGAGCACGCGCCTTCATATAAGCTCCAATGGATAGCAGCTTGCATTTGCTTATCAGGGTCGCTGTCATCGGTTAGAATCTCATAATAAGCGTTAAGTAAATCATTTCGCCTGTCTATATCTATAAAATTAGAAAACTGCTCCCATGCTTCGGGGTAAATGCTTCTTATGCCATATAAAAACCAGTCTATTTCTGATTGCTCTAATAAAAATATCCCGCGCAATATTAGGCTGATGCAACGAGTTTTATGTTTGGCAGCATAATATAGTGCAAGAGTTGACCCCCATGAGCCGCCAAATATATGCCAGTCATTAATATTAAGGCGCTCGCGCAGCATTTCAATATCACCCATTAGATGCTCGGTTGTGTTATTTTCTAAACATCCCAAAGGAGAAGAACGTCCAGCCCCGCGTTGATCGAATATTATAATGCGATAATGTTCGGGATCAAAAAACCGCCTATGCATTGGGGTTGCGCCCGCTCCCGGTCCACCATGCAGCAGTAATATCGGAACTCCGTCAGGGTTTCCGCTTTGCTCCCAATATAGGTTATGCACGTCATCAACTTCTAAAAACCCGCTGGAATAGGGCGTTATTGGCGGAAACAGGTCAAGTAGTCTTGATTTATGGCTCATTAATCACCCGCCATGTTTTGTTGCTGCTTGAATAAAGCTTCGAAGCGTTCAGGATGCTCAATTTCCATATATGCGCCATTATATGATTTTATCCAGCCGCGCACACGGATTAGTTTACCGTTCCATTGCTTAGGGTCAATTTTTGCCTTTACAAATTTCCGTAAGTTAAATGCAGAGATAGCCACAGTGAAATCATCGCGCCAATTATTACCAAAATTTAAGTAGAGCTTATTTTTGCGCAAAGAAGCGCTTTGTACCTTGCCCTCAACAATTTGATAGCTACCTATATATTCTTCTGCCTGCTCAGGGGATAATATCTTATGCTCATCCATATTCCACATGCCAGATTTATTCGTGCGCGCGCCATTTTCAAGTGCAAGCATTTGCCCCGCCATTTCAGGGTTATATTGAGTAGTCCTAACCCGCGCCACGCCAAGTGATAGCAATAATCCTTGCGTCCAGATATTATCATTTGCTCGCACTAAATGCGCGATATCATGCCCCATACGGTTAGTGTGCCCTTTATCTTTTGACTTGGTTTGATAGATAATGACCTTTTTGTTGACAAGGAAATCCTCAAGTATTTTTTGCGCGGTTATAGCTAAATCACCCGACTCATAGAAATCTAAATCGGGGAAATCAAGCCCTGCCAAATGAATGATGCCCCCATTATCTAGATTCACAGTTAAAGGATTAACCACCTCGATAACTTTTGCTATCCCAGTTTTTCTTAAGGATGAAAAATCACCGCTTGGAATAATATTTTCTTGCGCAAATATCCCAGAGCTAAAAAATAAGCTGGTCACAAAGGAAAATATGGTTAAAATCTTTTTCATGATGATAAAGCGTTTCTTTTATATTTTTAGCGTCCTTATATTGACGCATGGTTTAACTGGTTGTAGCACAAATCCTGCCACAGGTAAGAATCAATTTACAGCCCTTATGTCTCCGTCTCAAGAATTGCAGATCGGCGCAAAGGAGCATTCCAAAATTATAAAGCAATATGGCATTTATGATGATAAAAAGCTCGGAGAATATATGAGCCGCGTTGGTGCAAAAGTTGTTAAATACACGGAGCGCCCCGAAGTTGAGTACAAGTTTTATCTGCTAGATAGCCCGATGATTAACGCATTTGCTCTTCCGGGCGGGTATATTTACATGACGCGCGGGCTGTTATCTCTGGCTAATAGTGAGGCAGAAATGGCAGGAGTCCTCGCTCATGAAACGGGGCATATCACGGCTCGCCACTCGGCGGAGCGCTACTCCCGCGGCATGGTTACATCATTGGGCGCGATGGTATTATCCGCAGCCGTCGGCAGTTCTGGCGTATCGCAAGCTTTAGGGATTGGCTCTGATCTATTCATGAAATCCTACTCAAGAGGGCAGGAAATGCAAGCCGATAGCCTTGGTATTCGCTATCTTGTGCGCTCAGGATATAACCCAAAGGCAATGGCTGGATTCTTGCGTAATTTACAAGCTGATAGCGCATTACAAGATATGGTGGATAAGAAAAAATCTTCTAAAGGCGGCGGATATTTCGCAACTCACCCCGCAACGCAAGACAGGGTTAATAAAACAATATCAGAAGCTCAGCAATATGCAGGGCAGGGCGCAAATAATAAATGGATAGATAATCGCTCATCATACTTGCGTATGCTTGATGGCGTTATATATGGCGACAGCGCAGAGCAAGGCTTTGCTCGAGGGCGTAATTTTTATCACCCTAATATGGGCTTTAAATTCTCTGTACCTGAAAATTATAAGATTATAAATCAGCCTTCACAAGTTATAGCCGCCGCCAAAAATGGTGCGGTTATTATTTTTGATATTGCCCTGAATAAAAATGCCTTATCCCCGATGTCATTCATTAAAGATGTTTGGATGCATGGTGAGCCTGTAACGGGCGCAGAAAATATACGTGTTAACGGTATGAGCGCGGCAACAGCTTCGTTTAATGGCAATATTAATGGCAGACCAATGCAGGTGCAATTGGTTGCGATCAAGTGGAGCGATAACAAAGTTGTGCGCTTTCAAGTGGCTATCCCTAACGGTCTTTCAAGCGCTCAGCTTAATGATTTAAAAAGATCAACATATAGCTTTAGCCGTATGAGCGAGAAAGAAAAGCGCGACATGCGTCCTTATCGCATTAAGATCATTGTAAGCAAAGCTGGTGATAGCGTTGCAAAGCTTGCGCGGCGCATGGCACAAAGCGACCATAAAGAGCAGCGTTTCCGCGTTCTTAATGGTCTAAGTCCTAGTGATAAAATCATACCAAACAGGCTCTATAAAATTGTGGTGGATTAAAAAATCAGGCACACGGAGTATTGATGTGCCTGATTGATATGGTAATTTAAAAATAATCTATGCAGCTTCTTGAGATTTATCACTATTATCATCATTGCTAACAGCAGCAGATTTAATGGTGCTCATCATAATATCTTCAAGCTTCTCAGTGGCTTTTACCTCTGTAATATCATCAATCGCGGCAACTTCACGTGCAAGACGTTCAAGCGCTGATTGGTATATTTGACGCTCACTATATGATTGATCGTTGTCATCATTGCTGCGCTTTAGATCGCGCAATACTTCTGCGATAGATACAGGGTCGCCAGAATTTATCTTTGTTGCATATTCTTGCGCTCTACGGCTCCACATTGTACGGCGAACACGTGAGCGACCTTTAAGAGTTTGCAAGGCATCGCCAAGACGTTCATTAGAGCTAAGCTTGCGCAAGCCTGAAATTTCTGCTTTTCCAACAGGGATCTTCAGGCGCATACGGTCTTTTTCAAAGCCAACCACATATAAAGAAATTTCCATACCTGCAATTGTTTGTGTTTCCACGCCTTCAACAACGCCAACGCCATGAACTGCATATACTACGTTATCACCTGCTTTAAAATCGAAATTATCATTACCAGCCATATTTTTTCACCTATCTCTATAAATTAATAATTGTTATAAAATGCTATGAGAACACCAATTTACATGACTGTAAAAGGTTACTCACTTTGCCTTTCGGCTAACTTAACTAACTGAACATAAAACAGAGCATAACAAATTTTTCACCTTTTTTCAACATAAATAGACAGAAAAATCAAAATATTTACATATCTTTAATGTTTTGGTGTTTTAATGCTGTGTTTTAACGGCTATAATACGAGCATGATCCAGCCTAACTTACATCTACAAAAACCATTAGAAGACTATGTCGAATATACTGAAAAGCTAAGCTTGCGTTCTATCGGCTTGCTAGAAACCATGTCTGATCCATCATTTTCATTTCAAGACCCTTATCATAATGCTGTAGGAAGAATTGAGGCAGAGCGAACTTTAGATCACCGCTTAAGGACCTATAAGAATGCTAGCTATAAGGTTAGTGATTTTATGTGGGGGCGCAGGCAAGATGTTGCTTACATGTTTTGGAGCTATCGCTATACCCCGCGCAAAAAGCTTATGGAGCGCAGCATGCCAGAGCCATTAATAATGGAGGGTATGAGCGAGCTTAAATTTTTGCCAGATGGTAAAATTTATTCTTGCTGTGAATTTTGGGGGGAGCATAGTGGCTTTGACATTAAGGCTTACAAGAAGCCGCCTCAAGCAAAGTAAATTCGCAAGTATCTGTATTTATTTCCGCATCCACGCCTATTGGCATTGTGTATAAATCCTCGCCATGACCAAAAGGCAGATTGTATAACACGGGTATATCAAGCCCATCAGTATGTTCTGATATTATATCTTTAAGGCTGTATCCGAACGGGCGACCTGATTCTTGCATATTTGTGAACTGCCCAAATGCGAGCGCATTTATTTTATCTAAAACGCCGATTCGTTTAAGGTGTAAAAACATACGATCAACGCGGCTTAATTCTTCGTTGCAATCTTCAAGAAATAAAATGCTATCCTTATAAAAATCATTTGGCAGTGTTTGAGGCAGATATTGAAATATGCTTAAATTCCCGCCAATAAGCACGCCTTTTGCGCTACCACTTTTAAGAATGTTACCCTGATTAACGGGATAGCTAACTATGTCCCCGCCTAGCAGTTCTAAAAGATGGTCTAATTGCTTGTATTTATGAACATTTTTAAATACTTCCCCATGGAACGTCGAAATATTTGTATGTGCATATACGGCGTTTAGCAAAGATGTAACATCGCTAAACCCAATCAAGATTTTAGGAGTGCTGTTTTTTAGCCGCTCAAAATTTATAGTTTCTAATAGGTGAGCGCATCTATTGCCGCCGCCCGCCGCCCATATTGCTTTTATATCCTTGCGCTGCCAAAGCCCTTGGAACGCAAGTGATTTTTGCAAGTGATTACCTGCGGATTGGTTCTCGCGCTCATATGTTTGTGGATGGATGAAAACTTCAAAGCCAAGGCTTTCTAACAAAGCTTTGGACTTTTCTATATCCTCTTTTTCAACATAGCTAGAGGGCGCAAAAACGCCAATTTTATCACCTTTATTAAGTGCTGGTGGGATGATGTTAGCCATCAGCGTTAATGCGAGAGATTAGCTCTTGCAGCACTTCTTCTGACTTTAGATTAGCAATTTGACATGTGCCTGCAGCGTGATGTCCGCCGCCGCCATATTCAAGCATTAATGCGCCTATATCTGTTTTGCTGCTACGGTCTAATATTGATTTACCAGTCGCAAACACAGTGTTTTGCTTGTTCTTGCCCCATACAATATGGATTGAGATATTACAGCTTGGAAAAAGCGCATAAATGACAAAGCGGTTTCCAGCCCATATTGTTTCTTCCTTGCGCAGGTCAAGCACCACAAGATTGTCATGAACGCTAGCGCATCGCTCGATCTGTTCTCTACATTTTAGTTGATGTTCAAAATAAAGATCAACGCGTTCCTTTACATCGGGCAAATTTAGTATGTCATTGATATTATTATTATCGCGGCAATGATCAATTAACTTCATCATTAGTTGATAGTTAGAAATATTAAAATCCCGAAAACGCCCAAGCCCTGTTCTTGCATCCATAATAAAGCTTAAAAGCCCCCAACCTTCGGATGAAAGTATTTCTTCTTTTGTGAAATCAGCAGTATCCGCCTTGTCGACGGCTGTCATCATATCTTCTGAGATATTGGGAAGAGCATCTGCCCCGCCAAAATAATCATAAACCACGCGTGCAGCCGATGGAGCATCTACATTTATCACATGGTTATTTGGCTTGCCTTTTATGCGTGATTCTTCACTTGCGTGATGGTCAAAAGCAATATATGCGCCTTCATTATATGGCAGATTGGTTGTTATGTCGTTTTCTCCGACCTCGATAAGACCATCTTGCATGTCTTTTGGATGAGCAAACATAATATCATCAATAAAATCCAGCTCTTTTAAAATAATACCGCATACCAGCCCATCCATATCACTACGAGTTATAAGACGGTATTTCTTGCCTTTTTCAGGGAGGATTTTATTATTTACTTGTGACATAAATTGTAACCTTATTTTATGATATTTAAAAAATAGATGAATGATTAGTATGTTATTTTTTTATGACGGTGTCTATAAAATATAGTGGTCTTTTTTTAGTCTCTCCGAAAATTCGCCCGATATATTCGCCCAATACCCCGATAGTTAGTAGCTGTATTCCGCTTAAGAATGCTATCATAACCGATATTGATGCCCAACCCGCAACGTCAGAGCCATAGAATAATGTTTTGAATATAATAAATATGCCAAACATGAATGATGCTATGGATATTAATAGACCGAATAGGCTGGCCACTCTTAAGGGCTTTGTGCTAAATCCTGCTATTCCTTCCATTGCTAGGTTAAATAGCTGGAAGTAATTCCATTTCGTCTTTCCTGCTGCTCTTGGCTCTCTATTATATTGCATAGCCACTTGATGAAAGCCAATCCATGCGAATAAGCCCTTCATAAATCGATGTTTTTCACGTAGTTGAATAAGCGCATCAATAGAACGCCTGTTCATAAGGCGAAAATCGCCTGTGTTTTTAGGTATTTCTACGTTATTCGCTATGAAGTTTATGACATTATAAAAGCCATTAGAGGTGAATTTCTTAAACCATGTCTCGCCTTCGCGCTCTATCCTTTGACCATAAACAACGTCTGCGCCAGTTTCTTTCCAAATTGCAATCATATCAGGAATAAGCGACGGTGGATCTTGCAAATCCGCATCTAAAATTATAAGAGCGCCGCCACGCGCATTATCAATTCCAGCAGTCATAGCGGCTTCTTTGCCAAAATTACGGGAGAAATTTATAATGACGGCTCGTTTATCTTTTTGATATATAGCTTCCAAAAGGCTTTTTGTGTTGTCAAAACTACCATCATTTATATAGATTATCTCAAAATTATAATCCATATCATCAATAACCTTGGTAAGCGCATCATGGCATATATTGATAACTTCTTCTTCGTTATAGCAAGGAATTACAATGGATATTAATTCTTTTGTCATGGAGCATTTCCTGAATTATGGTTTTGTTTTAACACATAAACATCATGCATGGTAATTTTATCGGGGTCAGTAGTTACACCAGTTAATGTTGTGTCAAAAGGAATAGTTTCCTCAAATACATAATTTTCCATGTTGGTTTTGAAATGCTCGCTAGACATTAAAAATTCAAGATAGTTATGGCTTGGCTCATTTGATCCTGTTTTCCTATATTGTGGAATAGTTATAACGCTAGGTTTATAGAGATCCATATCTTGGGCAAACATATCAACATATTTTAGCATTTCTTGCTTTATGTCTAGCTTATCTTGCTCACTTGAAGCAGCCTCCATTTTTATGGATAGCCCATGAATTGTCCATATATGAGAAAATCGTGAGCCATTTTTCAAATCTGTAATATATGGCAGGGCAGAAAGCATAGTCTTTAGGTCATATGTCGCATATGTGTTATTCCACGCCAGCTCATCTATTAGCTCGATTAATGGCTGGGCGGTGAATTGACCAGTTGTTAGATATTTATGTTTCCCGCCAGTTGTCGCACTGATATTTAGCATTACAATAAACGCGGCGGCAACCCATATGGGCGTGTCATTATTATTCATTAGTGATTTAGCAATAGCAAACGCAGCTAGGAATAAAGCCAGCATAGCAAAGCTTAAGAAAGGTATAGTGTGATAGTGAAAGCCTTTTTGCTGCACATAGTAAGCCATAAAACAAGCAAGGCTTAACCCTGTGCATATGAATATAAGATGTTTAAGTTTTTCATCACGCAAAAATAGAGCTAAAACCACTGCGACCCCAGCATATATAAGATAATTCAATCTAATGAAAATAGGGAATGGCTTGTCCAGCCCGTAAACAGCATTTAGCTCTGGCAGTAATATATATATATATTCTGGCGCAGCGATATATATAAACCCGATATAGCTTAATCCAAAAATAAGCATCCCTATAAAATCAGGCGATATAATTGTTTTTATTATTGACCTAGAAATAAACAAGCGGTGAGCAAAAAATATTGCTGGAACTACCGCGTAATGAGGTTTTAAGCATATCGCAATTGCTCCCATAATAATGGCTGCAATCATAATTTTGTTGCTTGGCTTTTTATCTATTGTAATTAAATATTGGAGCAATAAAAGCGGCACTATGAATATAAATATGAGATGATCTTTAGAGGCAAAGACGTTCCCTGCAACCCATGTTTCAATGACTATTAAAGCTGATATAATAGTGAAAATATGTGATATTTTGTAATCTATGCGCCTTAATAGCTTGTAAACTATGAAATTTGATATTGCGATATAGCCCATAAATAACAATAAAACGGAGAGATGCGCGCTAATTCCTAAATAGCTATATAGCGGATAAGCAGGCATATATATAAGGAAGCTCATGGGTGGGTTGGATTCATAGAAATCCACGCCATATTTACCGCCCGCAAGGAAACGCTCTAGACATTGAAGTAGCCAGCCTATATCAATGTCTAGATGGACATTCATATATAGATATGACCAAAATATAGTTGATATAGAAATAACAGCTATGGTAAATATTGGATGATATTTAAAATCTATTTTTGTCTTATCAATCAATAGTTAGCCCCAAGGTTGTAATTATAATATTCAATGGTAAATTTATGCTAGATATCTTTAAAAGTCATTATAAAAATTTCAGTAAATTTGCAATTGTTGGCGCATCCAATACGGTTATAGATTTAATTATATTCTATATTTTATACGAGCAATTCGAAATTTATTTTGTGATAGCTCATGTTTGCGCTTTTATTGTCGCTGTAACTAATAGCTTTATTTTCAATGCTCTTTGGACGTTTAAATCACTAAAGCGTGGGCAGATATATAAGCAAATATTATCATTTATTCTCGTTGCAATGGTTGGGCTTGGCGTTAGCAGCATTGCTATCTATTTTGCCTCATTTTATGTGCATATTTATTTGGCAAAGATTTTTGCTATCATGGTGACTATGTTATGGAATTATTACGGCTCATGGCTGTTTGTGTTTAAAAAGAAGGGGTAGCTTTGCTATATATATGATATTGCGCAGTATCAATGTCACTTAAGGTTAAATTCTCCGTCTTTGTAATAGCCATTTGCGCAAAATAAGGTATAAAACATAGAAAAGAGGCACTATATAGGAATAAAGCGAATCTGTGCTTGTCTTTATATGGTTAGTAAAAGTGTATTGACATATGGCAAAAGGCGCGAGAGCCATTACAATAATTTGCTCACGCTCGGAAAAAACACGGTAGTTATGCTTACAATATACTGGCTTTGAATGGTAAACCACGGGGTAGCAATGAAAACCGTCGCTATAAAAGTCTAAGCCCATGATAGATATTTGTTATCTATGAATATAGCTTAGCCAGCTTCTTTTTCATCATTTTTAGAGCTATCAGCTTCCTTTAAGGTGGTGGTCTCAGGCTTCTTTTTCTTCTTCTTTTTGGACTTTTTGTAAATGGGTTGCTTGTTTTCTTCAATGGTGTCCTCTTCAACAAGAACCTCTGTTACATCATCCATATCAGGGATTTCAAACATAGTATCAAGCAAAAGCCCCTCAATTATAGAGCGAAGCCCGCGAGCGCCCGATTTTCGCTCTATTGCTTTCTTCGCAATAGCAGAAAGCGCACCATCAGTGAATTTAAGCTCAGTCTCTTCGATATCGAAAAGCTTTTGATATTGCTTAACTAGCGCATTTTTTGGCTCGGTCAAAATTGTAATAAGCGCATCTTCGTCAAGCTCCTCTAGTGTCGCAATAACAGGAAGCCTACCGATAAATTCAGGGATAAGTCCGTATTTATGTAAATCCTCGGGCTGCAAATCCTTAAGCAGCTCACCAACTGATTTTTCGTTAGGTGCTTTAACGTCCGCGCCAAAGCCGATTGTTGTACCTTTTCCACGCTCTGCAATAACTTTATCGAGTCCAGAAAACGCGCCGCCACAAATAAATAATATGTTAGACGTATCGACTTGCAAGAATTCTTGCTGTGGATGCTTGCGTCCGCCTTGCGGAGGAACAGAGGCTACCGTGCCTTCCATAAGTTTAAGCAATGCTTGCTGCACGCCCTCACCAGATACATCGCGAGTTATAGACGGGTTATCAGACTTACGAGAAATTTTGTCAATCTCATCAATATATACGATACCTTTTTCTGCGCGCTCTACATTGTAGTCAGAGGCTTGAAGCAGTTTAAGCACGATATTTTCAACATCTTCACCGACATAGCCCGCCTCGGTAAGCGTAGTAGCATCCGCCATAGTAAATGGCACATCCAAAATCCGCGCTAATGTTTGTGCAAGCAAGGTTTTACCGCAACCAGTAGGGCCAACAAGCAAAATATTTGATTTTGCAAGCTCTACTTCTGCATTTTCATCGCCATGCTCAAGGCGTTTATAGTGATTATGAACCGCAACTGATAAAACGCGCTTTGCCGTTTCTTGACCAATAACATAATCATCCAAAACGCCTTTAATCTCGCTAGGAGCGGGAACGCCGTCACCAGTGCGGACAAGCTGCGTGCTATCTTCTTCACGGATAATATCCATACATAGCTCAACACATTCATTACATATGAAAACATTAGGCCCCGCTATAAGCTTGCGTACCTCATGCTGGCTCTTTCCGCAGAATGAGCAATAAAGTGTATTTTTCGAATCTGATGAACTTGATGATTTACTCATGGTGATAAGGCTTTCTATCCTTTTATGAATCTCTATTTCGTAATTTAGACAAGTGACATGCATATGCGCAAGCCCATAATTAACTATTATTGATTTAATACTCATTTGCATGTAATTTCACGCTTATAATACAATGTTTCACGTGAAACATAAGAGGAACATGAGGCTATTATGTCATTAAAATCAATAGAAGAAGTTATAGAGAATTTTTCCCTATTCGATGATTGGGAGGATCGTTATCGCTATTTAATAGATATCGGGCGCGTGCTTCCCCGTATGGACGATGAGCTTAAAACAGAGGCAAGCCTTGTTCGCGGCTGCACTTCTCGTGTGTGGCTTGTTCCACATATTAATGATGATGTTTTGACATTTGAAGCGGATAGCGATGCGCATATTGTGCGCGGGCTGATAGCTATATTATTTGCAGCATACCAAGGGCGTAAATTATCTGATATTGCGTCTATTGATATTGAGCAAATGTTTAAGGAAATCGGGCTTGACCAGCATCTAAGCGCAAACCGCCGCAGTGGCTTTTTCGCAATGGTGGAGCGGGTTAGGTCACTAAGAAAATAAATTTACAAAATTATTATGGATATCTTATAATGGGGTGTGGATATTATTAGGTGTAGCAAATGTTTGCTCCTGTTGTTACTGATCTTGTTTGTCAGTAGTATATTTATAGCCCTTATCTTCCGTTTTATTCATATCTTTTTCAAAACCAATAGTGCTTAATATTTTTGGGTAGCTCGCCCCAGAACAGAGCGCACCACCCCCATATTAAATCTCAACAAAGTCTGTTCGAGTTATCTGCGCGATGCAATATGCATAAATTAAAAACTGTTATTTCATGCTAAATTTTTAGCCTCGATAAAACGGTTAGCCAGCAGATCATTGTCATTTACTTGAGTTGGCAGAGCGTGCGAGTATAGCAAGTTTATGAGCTTTGGCAGTATTTTCCTTGGCAATATTTTTGCACCTATTTTAATTGTGTTATCCAATACTACTATATGAGTATTCATTAAACCCCTTAATATTATGGGCGGGTTTGACATGTTATGAGGCGCGCCATCTGCCGTTACAAATAAGCAGCCGCTCATGTTATCGGTGAAATAGAAATCTAAATCAAAACAAGATAATGTTGAGAATATGCATTTTTGTATATTTGCGCCCTCTATTAATGTTGCGCCAAAATTAGCGTCCCTAAAATCACAGCCTTGTAGATTAGAATAAGATAAGCATGTGTTATAGAGCGAGCAATTATAGAAGACAGAATTTCTTAAATTTGCCTCTGATAGATTTGCGCCAGTTAAATTCGCTCCTGCTAAATAAGCCATAGGCATGTTTGCGCCGTCTAAATTTGCATTGGATAGGTTTTTATTCTTTAAGTCTATACTGCTTAAATCAATGTTTTGCTCGATAGCATCCTCAAGACATTCAATGAATGAAGAATATCCCCCTGAAAAAAGCTCTTTATTATCGGTATAGTTGTTAAGTACAAAATTTTGCATGTTGTTTCCCCCTAAATGTTATATTTACACACGGGGCTATACTTTATATATGGGATGCATTTGTCAAATCTATTTATGTATATAAAAACTATATTTTAGGTTGCGTTTTTTGCAAGTGTTTTAAAAACAACAACTTAACTATAGGTTTTATTTTTCATTGATTATATACTTTAGGGTAGGGTTTTGTTGCTCGCCCTGATATTTAATACTGATATTTAATGCGCCATTTAACATGGACATGCCGTATTAATTATGGATGATATGATTATGAAAGCGAACAATAGATCGAAAAGCATTAACAAGGCGGTTGGCATTATTAGAGGCTATGTCTCTTTATTGCCGCTATGCTCTGGCGTTTATAGAATGATATCTGATTGTGATGAAGTTCTTTATGTTGGTAAGGCGAAGTCTTTAAAAAAGCGCGTTGCCTCATATATGAATTTTGAAAAGCTTCCAGAGCGGTTGCAGCGCATGGTTTGTTTAACCGCTAAAATGGAGTTTATAAATACCAGCACCGAGGCGGATGCTTTGTTGCTTGAGGCTAATTTAATAAAGAAATACAAGCCGAGATTTAATATCCTTTTGCGTGATGATAAATCATTTCCTTATATTATTTTAAAAGATGAGCATGAATTTCCGCAAATTATTAAGCATCGCGGAGCTAAAACTATAGCGGGAAAATATTTCGGCCCTTTCCCTAGTGCGGGCGATGTTAATAGAGTTATTTCCGCCTTGCAGCGGGCTTTTTTGCTTAGAAATTGTAGTGATAGCTATTTTAAAAACCGAACTCGCCCTTGTTTGCAATATCATATTAAGCGGTGTTCTGCGCCTTGCGTTGGCAAGATTACAGCCCCCCAATATGCTAAGCAAGTTTCGGGCGCGAGTGAGTTTATGCAAGGAAAAAGTCGCGATGTGCAAAATAGTTTAAGCATTGCCATGATTGAGGCTAGCCAGAAAATGGATTATGAGGCGGCGGCTGTTATTCGTGATCGTATTACGGCTCTTACCTCTATTCAGGCAAAACATGATATGAATAGCGATATGGGAGATAGTGACGTTATATCTATTGCTCAAATCAACGGGGTTAGCTGCATTCAGGTGTTTTTTTATCGCTCGGGGCAGAATTTAGGCAATAAAGCATATTTCCCGCGCCATGATAAAGGCGAAAGCTCTGAGACTATAATCGCTGCATTTATCGCACAGTTTTATCATAATAAATTACCGCCTGATAGGCTTATAGTTAGCTGTGATATGCCTGATCGAGAGCTATTGGAAAAAGCTCTATCCGTTGATATATTCATTCCAAAGCGGGGCAAGTATAGGCGCGCGATAGATTTTGCGATTAATAATGCTTATGAGGCTTTAAAGCGGCATTTATCACTATCAGAAACGCGCCTTAAAATGAGGCGGCGAGTTATGGATTTGTTTGATATGGATGATATCCCGCGTCGCATTGAGGTATATGATAACAGCCATATATCAGGAACAAATATGGTCGGTGCAATGATTGTCGAGGGCGAGGAGGGCTTTCAAAAAAAAGCATATCGCAAGTTCAATATAAAAGAAGCAAATGCCTCTGATGATTGCGCCATGATGCGTGAAGTTTTATCACGGCGGTTTAAGCTTGGGTTTGATTATGATAATTGCCCTGATCTATTATTGATTGATGGCGGAGCGGGTCAGTTAAGTGCTTGCAAAGAGGCGTTAGAGGAATTAGGGATGCTCGATAAATTAACGCTGGTTGCCATTGCAAAGGGAGTGGATAGAAATGCAGGTAGGGAAAAATTCTTTATGATAGGCAGCGAAATGTTTCAGCTCCCGATTAATGATCCTGCGCTGCATTATTTGCAAAGGCTGCGTGATGAAGCGCATAGATTTGCCATTAGCTCGCATAGGATGCGGCGCGCAAAGGCTCTTACATCATCGCCATTGGATAATATTGATGGCGTTGGCGCGAAAAGGAAAAAGGCTTTGTTGCTGCATTTCGGTAGTGCAAAAGCCGCTAGCAGCGCATCTATAGATGAGTTATTAAAAGTTGAAGGTATTTCGCGATCTATTGCGCAAAAGATTTATGATTATTTCCACTGATATCATTTTGGGCGGTTTTCATAAAATTAGAACGAAAAATTAAAATTGTGCAAAATCAAAATGATGCGCTTTTGTTTGGGGAAAACTACGAATCATGTCTTGCGGCTGCCATGGCTCCATGATATCTTTTTTCTCAATCGGTCATAGTTAATTGAAAATTTGGTGTACGCACTTATTGTGTATGCTGGACTCTATACTTTTATGGAAAGGTGTTAAAAAATGTTTCATCGAGTCAAATCAGAAGTTCAAGGGAGTGAAAAAAACACTGCTCAGGAATCTGGTAAAGGATATCAAGAAGAATCCAATCGCTTGCCTAATGTTAATGAGCAAGAGGTTAAATCACCTATGGGTGACAAGCAAGAGCGTTCATATGGGCGCATTCAACCAAAAATACAGGAAGATACACGTATAATGAAAACAAGAGAAGAAGCGCCAACAGTAGGGTCTAAATACTCAAGAGACACAAATGAAGAGCGTTCAAGCTCTAGCGAAACACCAAGAGGCGGATCATATCAGCCATCTGTTTCACGCTCTACTAGCGGATATACAGGCTCTTCTTATACTGCGCCGCAAGCTCCTGAATTATATTCTGGTAATGATCGCACACTTACAATCGGGCGCGGCATTAACATGTCTGGTGAGATTGATGCTTGTGACCGTTTGATGGTTGAAGGCACAGTTGAGGCTGCTCTTAAGGGCGCTAAAATCCTTGAAATAGCAGAAAGCGGCGTGTTCTACGGCACTGTTGAAATTGAAGAAGCAACAATCGCTGGTCGTTTTGAAGGTGATGTTACCGTAAATGGCAGGCTTACTATTAAATCAACTGGCATTGTTACTGGCTCTATTGCTTATCGTGAGCTTGAAGTTGAGGCGGGCGCATTGCTTGATGGTCGCATGACACCTATTAAAGGGGCGGTTGATCCAAAGAGCGTTGATAGATATCGCGCGGGAAGTGATGCTTCTGCTATGGCTAAGACGAAAGAAATCCCATCAAAAAAGGATAACAGGGAGCCTGCGAACACTGAAAGTGGTTTGTTTTCAAAGGCGCATACAGCTTACTAATTTTTCCTAGGTGAGGGCAGGCTTTGCTATTTAGCAGGGTCTGCTTTTTTATTAAGTTAAGTTGTTAAAAGTATGGGGGCTGATTTTATAAAAGCCTTATCCCTGATATATTATGAAAGCTGTGCTTAATGCATGGCTTTTTTATTTTTCGCCTGTTCTTTTACTGCCAAATTCGCATAAATCATTTACAGGGCACGAGGCGCAATTTGGCGTACGCGCCTTGCAAGTATAGCGTCCTAGCAATATAAGCCAGTGATGCGCATGAAGAGCGAATTCCTCTGGCAGTATTTTCAATAGGGCTTGCTCTACCTTATCGGGGGTTTTGCCTTTTGCTAATCCCGTGCGATTTGAAACTCTAAATATATGCGTATCAACCGCCATTGTTGGCTGTTTAAACACAATATTAAGCACTACATTTGCCGTTTTGCGACCAACGCCTGCAAGAGACATAAGTCCCTCGCGCGTATCAGGAATTTCACCATTAAAATCACGGATAATTGCTTCGGACAGAGCTATTACATTTTTTGCTTTATTATTATAAAGCCCAATGGTTTTTATATGACTTTTTAATTTCTCAACGCCTAAATCAACCATTTTTTGCGGGGTATCAACATAAGAAAACAGGTCTTTAGTAGCTTTATTTACGCCAATATCGGTTGATTGAGCGGACAAGGTCACGGCAACTAATAAAGTATATGGGTTAGTATATTCTAAGTCGCTTTTAGGTTCAGGATTTTGGGCGTGCAAGCGTTTAAAAAATTCATGGATATTTTCTAATTTCATAGTAACTTATATAGCATTACGAAAGTGTTAAGTCATGAAGAAAATAACATATGGGTTTTATAAGTCCGCATTTGGTGAGATGGTTTTGGGCAAGACTGATCTAGGGTTATGCTGGCTTGGATTTATGGTGCAGGCTTGTAAAGATAGTGGCTATGAGCGCATGAAACTCCACTTTCCCAATGTTGAATTGTTGCATGATGACATGGCTGTTAAAGATTTAGGTGATGAAATAATGGTTGCTTGGGATAGCGGTAAATCGGGTGATATATTGCTTGATTTACATGGTAGCGAATTTCAAAAATCCGTATGGAAAGCATTGCTTGATATAGAAAAAGGTCAGGTTAAATCATATGGTGATATAGCTCATATGATTGGCAAACCATCGGCTGCGCGCGCGGTTGGAAACGCGGTCGGCTCTAATCCTGTTTCATTAATTGTGCCATGTCACCGCATCATTAAAGCCTCTGGTGATATAGGTAATTATGGCTGGGGCGTTGAGTTGAAACACAAAATATTGCTAGAAGAGGGTTTAGAGATTTAGAGGTCTAACACATCACGCATAGAATATAACCCCGCTTCGGCGTTGTTGCTCCATATGGCTGCGCGAAGTGCGCCCTTCGCAAACAGGCTGCGATTTGTTGCTTTATGGGACAGTTCTAGCCGTTCCCCCGCGCCATAAAAGAACGCCGTATGCTCACCAACAACATCGCCGCCGCGTGCAACTGAAAAGCCAATTTTACCTTTTTCGCGTGCGCCCGTATGTCCGTGGCGATTATAATCGGCAAGGTTTTCAAGGCTGTTACCTCGCCCCGTGGCTGCGGCTCTTCCCACAGCGATAGCAGTGCCAGAAGGGGCGTCAACTTTATATTTATGGTGCGCTTCGAATATTTCTATATCCCAGTCAGGATCAAGCCTTGCGGCGGCTTGTTCCACCAATGCGAGTAGCAAATTAACGCCAACGCTCATATTTGCAGAATATATTATTGAGGTTTCCTTAGCTGCAGATTTTAGCATCTCCTCATCATTTTGCGTTAGACCAGTAGTGCCTACAATCAGTGTTGCCTTGTGCTTTACCGCTAATTTAGCATGGTTTTCAATGGCTTCAGGCAATGTAAAATCAATGATAACATCAGATTTTTCGAATAACTCTTCTTCATTATTTGTGATGAAGAAACTACTATTTTGATCTTCTATATTGCGCGCTGATCCACCTGACAGCTCTAACCCGTGATCGTCCCAATCTCCAGATAATAGCTCAGCTATTATGAGTTTACCAACGCGCCCATTGCACCCAACAACGCCAATTTTGATGGTATCACTACTCATAATCCTTAATCTCCCCAAAATTCACGTATTTTCTTGAAAAACCCGCTGGATTCTGGCGAGTTATTTCCCGCTGACTTACCTTCACTCATGGATTTATCTAAATCCTTTAGCAGTTCTTGCTGTTTTTTATTGAGGTTAACGGGGGTTTCAACAAATATATTTATATACATATCACCATGGGCGCTTGAGTTTAATATGCTCATGCCTTTTCCGCGCAGGCGGAATTGCTGTGATGTTTGAGTTCCCGCTGGTATTTTCATGGTTGCGCGAGTGCCTTTTATTGTTGGGACCTCTATCTCTCCGCCAAGGGCTGCGCGCGTTACTGTAATTGGAACGCGGCAATATAAATTTGCTCCTTCGCGCTGGAATAATTTATGTGGCTTTACATTTATCATGACATATAGATCGCCGCGCTCTCCGCCGCGGATCCCTGCCTCACCTTCGCCGCTTAAACGTATTCGCCGCCCTGATTCCATGCCTGCGGGGATATTGACCTTTAGGGTTTTGCTTTTTCTAACGCGCCCCGAGCCAGAGCATTTAGAGCATAGGTCTTTAATTATAGAGCCTTCGCCGTGGCATGTGGGGCAGGTGCGCTCTATCGTGAAAAAGCCTTGCTGTTGGCGAACGCGACCTTGACCGTCACATGAACTGCAATGTTTTGCGCTAGTGCCTTGTTTTGCGCCAGAGCCGTCGCATTCGTCGCATTCATCATTAACGGGAATTTTGATTTTAGCTTCTTTGCCTTCATATGCATCCTCAAGGGATAAGTCCATATTATATTGCATATCAGAGCCGCGAGTAGGGGCGTTTCCTCGCCCTCCGCGCCCGCCCATAGCATCTCCGAACATATCTTCGAATATATCAGAAAATCCGCCGCCGCCGCGATGGTGACCGCCGCCACCGCCGCCGCCCATAGAACCGTCAAATGCTGCACCGCCATATTGGTCGAATGCTGCGCGTTTTTGATCGTCTTTTAATATGTCGTAAGCTTCGTTTATTTCCTTGAACTGTTCTTCCGCCTTGGGGTCGTCTTTATTTTGGTCGGGGTGCAGTTTCATTGCAAGCTTGCGGTACGCCTTTTTAATTTCCGCCGCATCCGCCGATTTATCAACGCCAAGGGTTTTATAAAAATCCTTTTCCATTTTAGATATGTTCCTTATGGGGTGATTTTGTTAAGTCTATGGATTTTGAAGGCGTGAAAAAAGCAATAAAGCCATTCCATATATTACTGTTATTTGTTTTTGATTTATTGTCGTTATCAGCTTTTAATTGAACGCCTTTTGGCTTGCCTTGCTCCATTAAAAGCAGCTTATTGTAACGCGTTCGCCCATCTTTCTTTTTAAGGGCAGCATATGCTTCATTAATAAGGCGAAAGCGCAAAGCCGCTATTTTTTTATTAGCTAGGTTTTTATCGGGATGGTAAATCTGTGCAAGTTCAAGATATGATTTACGAATATCAGCATCCGATGAATCGGGCTGTATTTTCAAAATATCATAGTAAGATTTGCTGTTATTTTCATGTTTAAACATTTAATCACCACGGATTTATTACAAAGACACCCAAGCATTAATATGCTCAGATGTCTTTTTGTTTGTCATAGGAAGTTAAGCTGATTTTTTATCATCCTCAGAGTCTTCTTCGACCTCAAGATCTGTGAAATCCGCATCAATAACATCATCATTGGATGATTCCGCTGCTGTGTCGCTTGCTTGGTCTTCAGAAGGGGCGTCGCTAGTTTCAGATTCCTCTTGAGATTTATTATAAGCAATTTCACCGATTTTCATGCTTGCTTGCGTAAGGGCATCTGTTTTTTCTTTCACATCAGAAGCACTGCCCGATTCAAGCGCAGCTTTTAAATCGCCAATTGCTTGCTCGGCGGCATCTTTATCTTCCACAGGGATTTTATCGCCCAAATCTTCAATAGAAGTTTCAGTAGCATGGATCATGGATTCCGCTTGGTTACGGTTTTCCGCTTCCTCACGTTTTTCCTTATCAGAATCAGCGTTGCTTTCCGCATCTTTTACCATTTGCTCAATATCATCATCGGATAGCCCGCTAGAGGCTTGGATGCGTATTTGCTGCTCCTTGTTTGTGGCTTTATCCTTCGCCGAAACATGCACAATTCCGTTTACGTCGATATCAAAAGTCACTTCTACTTGCGGCGCTCCGCGCGGAGCGGGAGGAATTCCCACAAGATCAAACTGCCCAAGAATTTTATTATCCGCCGCCATTTCACGCTCTCCTTGGAAAACGCGAATAGTAACAGCATTTTGATTATCCTCAGCCGTAGAAAACACCTGTGATTTCTTGGTTGGAATTGTTGTATTGCGCTCAATCAAACGAGTGAACACGCCGCCGAGAGTTTCAATCCCAAGGGATAGCGGAGTTACATCAAGAAGCAGAACATCCTTAACATCGCCGCGCAGAATTCCGCCCTGAATAGCCGCGCCGTTAGCCACAACTTCATCAGGATTTACGCCTTTATGCGGTTCCTTCCCAAAGTAATCTTTTACAGTCTCAACGATTTTAGGCATACGTGTCATGCCGCCAACCATCACAATATCATCGATTTCAGAAGATTTAAGCCCTGCATCTTTAAGTGCTGCTTTAACTGGTGCAATCGTGCGTTTCACAAGATCGCTAACGATGCTTTCTAGTTTCGCTCTAGTAAGAGTGATTTGCAAATGCTTGGGCCCTGAAGCATCAGCCGTTATAAATGGCAGGTTAACTTCGGTTTGCATTGTGCTTGAAAGCTCGATTTTTGCTTTTTCTGCTGCTTCTTTTAAGCGTTGAAGTGCGACTGTATCCTCACGCAGATCAACTGTTTGCTCTTTTTTAAACTCATCAGCAAGATAGTCAATGATGCGCGCATCAAAATCTTCACCGCCAAGGAATGTATCACCATTTGTTGATTTAACTTCGAACACGCCGTCGCCAACCTCAAGAATGGAAACATCAAATGTACCGCCGCCAAGGTCATAAACAACGATAGTGCCAGATGATTTCTTATCCAAACCATATGCAAGAGCTGCCGCTGTTGGCTCGTTAATTATGCGCTCAACTTCTAGTCCTGCAATTTTACCAGCATCTTTGGTCGCTTGGCGCTGCGCATCGTTAAAGTAAGCAGGAACAGTGATAACTGCTTTTGTTACGGTTTCACCAAGGAAGCTTTCCGCTGTTTCTTTCATTTTTTGCAATATCATGGCAGATATTTGAGCAGGGGCGTATTTCTCGCCGTCAACTTCAACATATGCATCGCCATTATCACCCTTAACAATGTTAAATGGAGCTTTTTTTGCCATATCTTGCACTTGAGCATCATCAAATGGGCGCCCCATCAAGCGCTTAATTGCATAAAGCGTGTTATGTGGATTTGTAACAGCTTGGCGCTTTGCTGGCTGTCCTGCTAAACGCTCTCCGTCTTTTGTGAATGCGATCATTGATGGGGTTGTGCGCGATCCTTCTGCGTTTTCGATAACGCGCGGCTCTTTCCCGTCCATAACTGAAACACATGAATTTGTTGTACCTAGATCAATTCCGATTATCTTGCTCATTGTACTATCCTTTTTTGTTGTGGCGAATTTTTATAGCAACCCGCATAGGCAGCATCGCATTAAATTCCCGAAGGTTAATTTATATGGGTGACACTATAGCAAGGGATATTTGAAAATGCTAGTATAGCTTTTCTGAATTAAGAGTTTTTTTGATATTTTGTGGCTGAATCTATAAGTTCCATTTCAAGATTAGAGCTATATACCTCATTCATGCTTTGCAGACCGCCAGGGCATGATAGATTTATCTCTATAATTTCTTCTTCTATAAAGTTTAAACCAGCCCAGAATATCCCTCGCTCTCGCATTACTTCTTGAACTTGTTCAATTATTTTAAGCTCTGAGGATTTGAGTCCTTTGATTTCTGAGGCGATGCTACCGCAATGATATGGAGTTAGACCAGATGAGCAGGTGGCTTTTCTTGATATTGCGCTTATTACTCTATCCCAAGTTATAATCACGGATACATCTGTAGGGGTGTTCTTTCTTGGAGGGATATATCTCTCAACCACAGCGCAACCAGAGTAGTCAATTATTTTGTTCATTTGCTTAATTATTTCATCTTTATCATCTGATATTAACACATCTTTTCCACCAAAAAGATTGGGCGGTTTGATGACATATTTTTCTACACCACGCAGATTCATGTGTTGTAGAGCTGTTAGTAATGCTCTCTCAGAATAGATGGTGTATATATTGTTATCTTCACGGTAAAAATTTGTAAGTTTTTTATCATTATTAATCAAAATAGCTTCGGGTTTGTTGAGCATAAACCCTTGAACATGGCAAAGCTGTTGTAGCGTTGTGTAATAAATTGTATCACATGATGGGTTTTGGCGCAGCCAAACAATATCTTTTGGATAGACGGGTCGCCCAGAAAGGTATAGCACGCTTCCGCGGATGAATATATCAGTATAGCTATGCCATGATGTTTTTATGTTTAAACGCTCGTACCCGCTTTTTATAATAAGGCTTGTATCTGTATCTATATTAAGTTCATCTAATGGATTACCTAAAAAGAAAACATGTTTTTCAGGTGAAATTTTAAGATCATAGAAGTCAATATCTGTTTCAAAATTGATGCTCCATTTTTTAAGACTGCCGTTGCTATTGATCCACATAATGTCTTTTTCTGGTGCATCTACAGTCTCTCCGATAAGGGGGCAGTAATAGCGGATGACATCGTTTTTCTTGCCAAGTATTAGGACGTAATGCCCTGTACCACTTTCTTTGCGCCTGATATTGGCGATGGCTAGCCCGTTAGAGTACGTCCCTTCTCCAGCGGATTTATATGGAAGGTTGGCGCAAGACCATTCATCCATAGCCCCTGTTTTTGTGCCAAGGAAATCTTCTGCCGCAACTTCTTGTGCAATATTGTCCTCTTTTATTGGTTTTCCAAAAAGCATAGAAACGGCAGCGAGGCATGCTGGCCCACATGTGAATCGGGTGGTCTGCCGTGGAAAAGTGAAGTTTTTATGCATAAAATCAAGCCTGAGTATCTATATGAGCGCCAGTCTCAGGGGGCGTGCCGTTTTGCGGCGGCGTAGTTCCATCATTTTTTGCGATTCCAACGCGGGCAGGGCGCAAGATACGACCATTTAATATATATCCTGATTCTATAACCTGAATAATCTCTCCACCCTGTTTGTCTGGCATGGGAGTTTCGAACATAACTTCATGGAAGTTAGGGTCGAATTTTTCGCCTAATGGCTCAGTTTTTTGAATACCATGTTTAGCAAACCCGCGTAATAGCTCGCGCTCGGTTGCTTCTATCCCGTCAATCAAGCTTTTTATTTGTGGCTGCTCTTCTAATAATTCTTTTGGCGTTGCATCAAGCGCGCGGCGCAAATTATCGGCAACATTAAGCAAGTCGCGTGAGAGGCTGGACACGGCATATTTTGAGGCATCCTCACGCTCTTTTAATGCGCGTTTACGACCATTTTCTGCTTCTGCTACTGCTCGCATCATATGATCTTTTGTCTTGGCAAGCTCATCTTCAAGCATAGTTATGCGAAGCTGGTCTTCGCTTTGAGGCTGGCTTTCTATTGGATCGATATCGTCTGAAAATGAAGTATATTCAATATTCTCGTCTTCATGCTTATCTTGTTCGCTGGTCATCTGTTCTTTCTGCCTTATACCTGTTAATCATCAGTGTTAAATTTAAGATATTTGTCGTATTTGTTATATTTATCTTTTTTATCCATAACTTTTTTCCCTGGAAGAGTTGCAGATATTTCCAGCTCATAAGGATCTTCTTTTGCGCCATTAGCATCATATATAGTTCTTGTGGGTGATATAGTGCCAACAGTAATATTTTCACCAATATAAAAAAGCTTACTAACTATTTTGCCCGTTGGGTCTATGAAAAATGCATAGCTATTAGCATTATATGGAAGCTCAAAATCTTTATAGTGATCTTCCATATGGATTAGACCTTTAGATTCTCCAAATTCTTTAATAAGAGCCTGAACATTTTGCCCTAACTTAGCTTTAGATGCATGAAGTATCACGGTATTTTTGGGAAAAAACCAGTATGTCGTCATAAAAGTGCTTTTTTTATTATTTACGGATAATGTAATTCTTTGTTTGTTTACATCGATATCAAATGGCTTGAATTTTCCGTATGAATCACTTTCTATCGCTATTTTCTTTGTTCCATTTTTCATGAGTTCATCACGATCAAGTTCGAGATCAAAAAATGATCTGTTATTTTTTATCTCACAATCATAATTGCTATAGCGTGGCTCATCATCGTCAAGCATGATTTCCGAATCTGAAACGCTTATTTTAAGAGTATCACCAACTTTTTTGGTTTCTATGTAGCTTTCATACATGCTGTTACAGCCTGAAATCTCCCCTTGGGCAGCTAGTCTTAATGTGAATTTTGATTCGGATATTTGCGGGTTATTGAATAACTCCATAGTATAAAAATGCCGCGGAAACAGGCTAAAGGAATTTTCCATTATTTCTACCGTTTCAGTGTCACCATCATATTGCGCAAGTGCTGGTGATTGTATGGTGATAAATACGGCAAAGAAGAGAAATAGGTTTTTTATCATAATATCCAAATCCAAAATAATATAATCAAGCAATAACTCTACAGTGGAAAATGATATTACGCAAAACATATCTTGCAAAATTGATGATTAATATAGAGTATTGCGCCACTGATAATTAATCATAAGGATTTAACTAATGACGCGTCCATCTAATAGAAATTTTAATGAGTTAAGAGCAGTTGAGATTATTCCAAACTATTCTAAATATGCGGAAGGCTCTTGCTTGATTAAGTTCGGGGATACGCATGTTTTATGCACTGCTAGCGTTGAGAGTAAAGTTCCAAGCTGGATGAGAGGCACTGGCAAGGGCTGGGTTACAGCGGAGTATGGTATGCTCCCTCGCTCTACTCATTCACGTATGGATAGGGAGGCTGCCCGCGGTAAGCAATCGGGGCGCACTCAGGAAATCCAGCGTTTAATTGGTCGCGCTTTGCGAAGCGTTGTTGATATGAAAAAGCTTGGCGAGCGTCAGGTAAGAATTGATTGTGATGTTATTCAAGCCGATGGTGGCACGCGCACTGCGGCTATTACTGGCGGGTATGTTGCTCTTCATTTGGCGATGCAGCATTTGGTAAATATTGGCGCATTGGATGAAAACCCGATAATAGATAGCGTTTCAGCGATTTCATGTGGGATTTATAAGGGCGATCCAGTGCTTGACCTTGATTATGATGAGGATTCGGATGCGGACACTGATGCTAATTTTGTTATAACAGGCAAGGGCGGTATTTGTGAAATTCAAGGCACAGCGGAAAAAGAGCCGTTTTCAGAAGATGAATTTGCAAAGTTATTTGCGCTGGCAAAGTCGGGCTGCACCGACCTTACGAAACTGCAAAATGATATTTTGGGGCAGTAGGTCATGAGGAAATTTGAAGGTGATGAGCTTGTAATAGCCACTCATAATGATGGTAAAGCGCGGGAGATCGCCAAGTTGCTATCGCCTTATGTATCTAAATTTTATACCGCCAAAGAGCTTGGCTTGGATGAGCCTGAAGAAACTGGCTCTACATTTGCGCAAAATGCTATTTTAAAGGCTGTAGCCGCTGCAAAATCTAGTGGTAAGGTATCGCTAGCAGATGATAGCGGCTTGTCTGTTAATGCTCTTAACGGTGATCCTGGTATTTATTCTGCTCGCCTAGGCGGGGAGCATAAGGATTTTAACTTGGCTATGCAAAAAATCCAAGATGCGATTGGCGACAATGAGGATAGAAGCGCATATTTTGTGTGCGTGCTTGCGCTTGGTTGGGCTGATGGGCATTCGGAAGTATTTGAGGGTATTGTCCATGGCGATATAGTTAAGGGAATGCGCGGGGATAAAGGCTTTGGTTATGATCCAATATTTAAGGCTAATGGCTATGACATTACTTTTGGCGAGATGAATCCTAGTGAAAAACATGCAATTTCTCATAGGGCAAATGCGTTTAAATTGCTTGTAGAGAATTGTTTGAAATAGATGTTTCGTGAAAATCAAATGGGCGTTTATATCCATTGGCCATTTTGCGCCTCTAAATGCCCATATTGTGATTTCAACTCTCATGTGCGAGGGGATGTTGATCAAGAGCAGTGGGTTGCTGCTTATATTAAATCTTTAGAATATTACGCGGATTTACTGCCTGATAGGCAGGTTGTATCCATATTTTTTGGCGGGGGAACGCCCTCGCTTATGAGCGGCAAAAGCGTGGCTGATATTATCGATGCGGTGCAAAGATTGTGGGCTATTGATAATGATATAGAAATAACGCTAGAGGCTAACCCAAGCTCGGTTGAAAGCTCTAAATTTAAGTCATTCAAGCAAGCGGGCGTTAATCGCATTTCCATTGGCGTTCAAGCGTTTAACAATGATGATCTAAAGTTTTTAGGGCGTGAGCATAATATAGATGATTCGCTAAAAGCTATTGAGATAGCGGCATCTGTTTTTGATCGTTATAGCTTTGATTTGATATATGCTCGCCCCAAGCAAAGCCTTTGTGATTGGGAGGCAGAGCTTGAGTTGGCACTTAAATATGCAAGCGGGCATTTATCGCTTTATCAGCTTGGGATTGAAAAAGGCACGCCATTTTATAAGCGCCATAATAATGGTGAGTTTAGTATTCCTGATGACGTGTTAGGAGCGGATTTTTATCATTTAACCCAAGATATAATGGAGGCGGCGGGGCTGACCGCTTATGAAGTTTCTAACCATGCAATTGCAGGCGGGGAGTGCCGCCATAATATGATTTATTGGAAAATGGCGGATTATATTGGCGTGGGTGCGGGCGCTCATGGACGTTTTATGATTGGCGCGGATAAATATGCAAGCCATGATCATCATATGCCTGATAAATGGCTTGAAAAGCCGAGGCGAGAGCTGGAGAAATTAAGTTTAGGTGATCGGCTTACTGAAAATCTAATGATGGGTTTGCGCTTGCGGGATGGTTTATCGATAAAAAGCTGCATTGATATAATTGATGAGAATAAGCTCAAAATTATTTGTGAGCAAGGTTGGGCGCATATAGATAGCGATAATTTGCGCTTAACCCGCGCAGGATTGCTACGCCTTAATTCAATAATTCCATATATTTTGAAGTAGAATCACTCAAATGATATATGTCCAGAGCCAGAGAATTTGCCGCTTTCACCCTCACCCATATTTGAATGAAATTTAATGCTGCCATGGCATTTAATTGGCAATAAGTATAAATTTTGTAGAAAATACACAAAAACCTTGATGCGCTCAAGGATAAACGGCATTAATACTTGCATTAGTTATAATTATATATTGAAAGCCTATGTTAGAATCAAAAATATCACAATTTACTATATCTCCTGAAGGTCAAATATTTTGGCAGGAAAAGCTTAACAATCCTTTGGCTGGTATCGCAGTTGCATCGCTTTCAAAGGGTGAGGCAGCGCTAAAACCTGTTATTAATATCATTGAAAATGAGCAAACTCTCAAACATGACGCGCAAGCATTGAAAAATGCTCTTAATCTTTGGATGAACACATATTTTTCTGAAGTGCTAGAGCCGCTTATATTGCTGGAAGTTCCTAATGGTATTGCTATTAAGGATGACGCGGTATCTCAGATTGCTGCAAAGGTATATGATGGGCTTGGCATTGCCCCGCGCTCAGATATTGAAGGTTTGATTGACAAGCTAACGCCTGAAACAAGGGCGGATTTGCGCGCAAAGAAAATCCGTCTTGGCCCTGTGCTTGCGTTTATTCCTGCTCTTAATAAGCCCGCCGCGGTTAAGCTTAAGGCTTTGCTTTGGTCAATATTTAATGATTGTGACCTGCCTGCCAAAGTCCCTGCGGATGGCATTGTCTCTGTTAAAATAGAGGGCGATAACTTAAATGAGCAATATTATAGCTCTATTGGCTATCCATTATATGGCAATCGCGCGGTTAGAATTGATATGTTAGACCGCGTTATTAGCTGCGTTTATGATAATGCAAAGCTTGGTAAATTTCAGGCTCGCCATGAAATGGCAGAGTGGCTTGGCTCTTCTATTGATGATTTATACAAAGTGTTGGAAGCTATGGGGCATAGCAAAATCCATGATCCAGCGGATGAAATCGTTATTGATGAAGATAAGCAAGAGGGCTCAAAACCAAAGGACACAAAGCCAGAACTTGCTACTTTCCGTTTGAAAAAGGGAAAGGCTTCAAATTCTGCTGCAACTGCTGGTACTAAAAAGCCTTTCAAAAAGAAAAAAGATGTAGCCAAGAAAAAGGATAAGGATAAGGGCAAAAGACCTAAAAAAGCTGGCTCTCCTCGCATTATGTCCGCGGATGCCAAAGTAAATGCAGATGACTCGCCGTTTGCAATATTGCAGCAATTAAAGAAGTAAATATGGGCAAAAACAAGCAATATACGGTAAGGTTAGAGCGCGATGTTAATGATCACATCTTGCCAAAGGGTTTCTTATCTATATTTTTTCGCCGCTTTTTACCTATAGCAAGCCTTACATATATAGCATCTATTATAGGCGTTGCAGGCAGTAAAAGCGATATTATCTATTATCTTTTTAAAGATACTACCGCTTATATAGTGGCTCTTTTTATTGCGCTTTGGGTTTCTATTCCTGCTATTATATGGATATTATTAAAGGGCAGTCCTTTGTTAGCTCACACAGCGAATCTTTGGTATATAATTTTGGCTGCTATAATGGTCATTACTATAACGCTTAGTTTTCTGCTATTTCCTGAGGTATATATTTACGGGTTAAAGCTGTATTTTATATCATCAGCGCCAGTATTTATTATGATCTACCTGCTTTTGGTAAAGGAATATTTTCCAACTATTATAGCATTACCGCTTAATATTATGGGCGCGTTGGCTTTACTTTACGGCGCACTTGTTAATGTAATATTTTAAAAACTTCGGGTGATTATATATGATGTTAAGCCGCAAAGCAGGTGTTTAACATCGCTGTTATCTATAATTTTCAAAGATTTACTAGCATCATTTGCATATGTTTTTGCAAGCTCTATGGTTTTGTTTAACGCATTATGAGCGGTTATAATCTCCATAGCGCGCGCGAAATCACCATCTTTTTGATCTTTATAGCCCAAAGTGCGCTGCCAAAATTCGTATTCTTCTTTCGTGGCATTTTCAAGCGCAAAAATTATCGGAGCTGTGATTTTGCCTTCCCTGAAATCATCGCCTAGATCTTTACCTAGCGCCTTTTGGTCGGCGGCATAATCAAGTGCATCATCAATGATTTGGAAGGCTGCACCTAATTTAGCGCCGTAGTTTCGCATTGCTGTGACTGTCGCTTTATCCTGATTTGATATGACCGCACCAACTTCACAAGAAGCAGCAAAAAGCGCAGCAGTCTTTGATTCTATTATATCAAGATATAGTGGCATTTTTGTATTTATATCATTGGTAGCAGATAGCTGTAGCACTTCACCTTGCGCGATAACGGCAGATGCATTAGATAGGATTGATAATATCTCTAGCGAGCCGCTTTTCACCATCATTTGAAATGATTTAGAAAACAGAAAATCCCCAACAAGGACGCTTGCTTGATTGCCGAATATAAGATTGGCAGTCTTTTGCCCACGGCGCTCATTGCTTTCATCGACAACGTCATCATGCAAAAGGGTGGCGGTATGTATGAACTCAACGGCGGCAGCTAAATTATGTGATTTACTCATATCCCCATTAAACATAGAAGTAGATGCGAGCGTTAGTAACGGGCGGATACGCTTTCCACCAGCCGATATTATATATTGCGCAAGCTTAGGTATGACGGCAACATCAGATTGCATATTTTCCAAAATCAAGCGATCTACTTCCGACATATCGGACGCAAACATGCTTGATATAAGCTCTAACGGGCTTTCTTGTGATTGTTCAATCTGTTCTACGCCTTGATTTCGCATATTGTGATTTAGAGCAGCTTTTAGATTGTTTTTCAATCTATTTTGCCAAAAGACCTTGAATTCATTTTCCCCTTATTTTCTTGGGATTTTTTATATCCTTCTATAATACTAGCTATACCCATAGGACTTTTAGCGTCACTTTCTTCCGCCACAACCTCATTTTCTTCTACAATATCGGTTTCGTCTGGAGTTATTTCATTATTGCCATAGGCTAAATCTTGGTATTTTTTCCAAAGTTTTTCTTCTGGGGTAAGTTCGGTTTCAATTTCTTCTTCTTCTTCTTCTTCTTTTGCTTCCTCGACTTTTTCCTCAATAACCTTTTCTTTTGGCTTCGGTGTATTCCAGCTTACGCTTCTCATTTTACCATTATTTGATTTTTCTTCTTCCGCTACCGCTGGCGCAGAGATGAAAATAAATGCCATAATAGTGTAAAATAGTAGTTTAGTTATGTTTGTCATTGATTTACTCTTTGAAAATGTAATTACTTATCTAGGGTAGTAGGAAAGTGAATGAGTATGCAAGATCCATCGTTGATTATAGAAGAGTTTAACAATGATAACTCTAGTCAATTTTGGGATGCGCTTGATAGCTTTAGCTTTCATATTGATAGGGATTATTATGAGAGATGCATAGAGCGTCATAAAAATGGCGAGCTTGTAATTATTACAGCGTCACTCGAATCAATTAATATTGGTTATTGTATTTTGAACTGGCAACCTAAATATGCATATTTCAAGAAATGCTCTATTCCAGAAATTCAGGATTTAAATGTGCTTTCTAAATATCGGAGGCGCGGGGTGGGCTGCGCTTTGATTGAGTATTGCGAGTCTATGGCGCGGGTCAAAAATTATAAGGAAATGGGCATAGCCGTTGGCATGGATAGCTCTTTTGGCGCTGCGCAGCGGCTCTATGTTCGTATGGGATATATCCCTGATGGGGCGGGGCTTTGTTATGACCGAAAGCAAGTTGCAATTGGTGAATTCAAGCCAATTGATGAAAATCTAAGCCTTATGATGGTTAAAGAGCTTATTTAGCTTTATTTTATCAATCATTATATGCTAAACAATGGTCAAATTTAAAATTTCATCAGGAGTTCAGGTTAAATGACCAAATGGGTTTATAATTTCGGCAAAGATAATAATGACGGCAACGCTACTATGCGTAATCTTCTTGGCGGTAAGGGCTGTAATCTGGCGGAAATGGCGAGCCTTGGCCTGCCTGTTCCTGCTGGCTTTACGATTACTACCGAAGTTTGCACTCATTACTATGACAATGGCAATGAGTACCCATCTGAGCTTATGCTCCAAGTTGAAGATGCTATATCTACACTTGAAAAATCCATGAATATGGGGTTTGGATCTAATGAAAACCCGTTGCTTGTGTCCGTTCGCTCGGGTGCGCGCGTATCTATGCCAGGGATGATGGATACTGTGCTTAATCTTGGGCTTAATGATGAAACAGTGATTGGGCTTGCCAAGCAATCAGGCGATGAGCGATTCGCTTGGGATTCATACAGGCGTTTTATCCAGATGTATGGTGATGTTGTAATGGGGCTTGAGCATCATGATTTCGAAGATATTTTAGATACTTATAAGCGTGATGAAGATTTGCGACAAGATACTGATATTACAGCTTCGGGCTGGAAGGAAATTGTTGGCGAGTATAAAGCCTTAGTTGAGCGCGAGCTGGGCAAGCCTTTTCCTGATGACCCTAAGGAGCAATTATGGGGCGCGATTAGCGCGGTATTTAGCTCATGGATGGTTCCTAGAGCTATAACTTATCGCAAAATCAATGATATCCCCGCAAGCTGGGGAACGGGCGTTAATGTGCAAGCCATGGTGTTTGGTAATATGGGCGATGATTGCTCTACAGGCGTGGCGTTTACTCGCGATCCATCTACGGGTGAGAATTATTTCTATGGCGAGTATCTTATAAATGCCCAAGGTGAGGACGTGGTCGCGGGCATTAGAACTCCGCAATCTTTGACCATTAAAGGGCGCGAAAAAGAGGGCAGTGATAAGCCATCTATGGAAGAGACAATGCCCGAAGTGTTCGCGCAGCTTGATGATTTGCGCCATAAACTGGAAAAGCATTTCCGCGAGATTCAAGATATTGAGTTTACGGTGCAAAAGGGCAAGCTTTATATGTTGCAGACCCGTAACGGTAAGCGCACAGCCGCCGCCGCACTTAAAATTGCCGTTGATATGGTTAATGAGGGACTTATCACGGAAGAAGAGGCACTTCTTAGAATTGAGCCGCAATCACTTGACCAACTATTACACCCTACATTAGACCCTGCTGCTAAGCGCAATGTCATTGCAAAGGGGCTTCCTGCCTCACCGGGCGCAGCGTCAGGCATAGTAGTATTTAGCGCTGATGAAGCAGAAATTAAGGCTCATGCGGGAGAGCCCGTTATATTATGCCGTCAAGAAACTTCACCCGAAGATATCCACGGAATGCATGTTGCTGCTGGGATTTTAACCTCTCGCGGGGGGATGACTTCACATGCCGCCGTTGTGGCTCGCGGAATGGGTAAGCCTTGCGTTGCTGGTGCTGGTGATCTTTATATCAATCAGCATGAAAGAATTATTCGCAAAGATGGCGTTGAAATTAAAGAGGGCGATATAGTCACTATTGATGGCTCTAGCGGTGAGGTTATGCTTGGAAGCGTTGATACGGTTAAACCAGAGCTTTCCGCTGATTTTGCTAAAATCATGGAATGGGCGGATGCGCGCCGTCGCATGAAAGTTCGCACAAATGCAGAAACCCCGCTTGATGCCCAAACAGCGATAACATTTGGCGCGGAAGGTATTGGACTTTGTCGCACTGAACATATGTTCTTTGACGCGCAGCGCATTCAAAATATCCGTGAGATGATTTTTGCTAGTGATGGGGCAGAGCGCAAAGCTGCTTTGGATAAATTATTGCCAGAGCAATGCGCGGATTTTGAAAAGCTATTTGAAATCATGCGCGGACTGCCTGTTACTGTGCGCTTACTTGACCCGCCATTGCATGAGTTCTTGCCGCATAATGATGCGGATATTGTATCATTTGCGCGGGCTGCTGGGCTTGATGAGGGGAGGGTGCGCTTGCGCTTATCTGAATTATCCGAGTCAAATCCTATGCTAGGGCATAGAGGGTGTCGCCTTGGCATTACCTATCCCGAGATTTACGAGATGCAGGCTCATGCTATATTTGAGGCGGCGGTTAATGTATCTGTAAAAACTGGTGAAGCCGTTATTCCTGAAGTTATGATACCCCTTGTTAGCGCGGTAAAAGAGCTTGAGCTTATGCGCGAAGTTGTGGAAAATGCAGCGCAAGACGTGTTTGCAGATAAAGGCTCTAGCGTGGAATATCTCGTTGGCACGATGATTGAGCTTCCAAGAGCCGCCCTTACGGCAGATAAAATCGCGGAAAGTGCCGATTTCTTTAGCTTTGGCACGAATGACCTTACGCAAACTGCGCTTGGGATGAGCCGCGATGATGCGTCTAGCTTCCTGCCTTATTACACGGAAAAAGCCATTTATGAGCGTGACCCGTTTGTATCAATAGATGTTGAAGGCGTTGGCGCACTTGTTGATATTGCTTGCGATAAAGGGCGTAGCGCGCGCCCTGATATTAAACTTGGAATTTGCGGTGAGCATGGCGGCGATCCTGCTTCTATTGCTTTTTGTGAAAACGTGGGGCTTGATTATGTATCTTGTTCGCCGTATCGCGTGCCAATTGCAAGGCTTGCCGCCTCGCAAGCATCTATCCGCGCGGGTAATGCTAAGAGGGTTGATATTAAAAAGAGGGCTTAAATTAGAAATAAGGCAATGCTCATGCTTATACCACGAATATTCAGCCGAACGTTTTCACTAACGCCAACCCTATATCACGGCAAGAGGAGCGTAGTTCTGCGCCATCTTGTAGCTCGTCTAACTTAACGGTGCGCAAATGCTTTTTGACCAAGCCACGATAATGCATACGCGCGGTTATTTCTTGCCCGATATAGCAGCCTTTATCAAACGAGACTCCGTTTAACTTATCTATATTACATTCAAGCAAGGTAGATCTGCCCACTATCATATCGCGGCTGCCATCTGGAATAGATAGGGATATCCGTAAGTAATCCCATCTATCGAAATTCTGCTCGGGCAGGTCGTCTGGTTTTTCGTATGATCGATAGCCCATATCCTTATGGCGCGGGTCTTTATAGCCGTAATCAGGGCTGCCAATAATGGCGTAGACTGGCGCATTTTCTATTACTTCTATATTAATATCAGCGCGTAATTTATACATATTAAGAAGTTTGATAAGGTCATGGGAACGCTCTGCGCCCTCACAATCAATAATCAGCATTTCATTTGATTGGCTAATAAAAAAGTCAAACAGGAATTTCCCTTGCGGGGTTAGTAAGCATGAATAAACTATGTTTTGCTCGTCTAATAAATTCATATCGTTAGTGATAAGGTTTTGCAGGAAAGAGCGCCTATCTTTTCCTGATATTTTAACCTGCCCGCGGTTTTTTAGGGTTGTGAAAAAAGCTTCTTGTGACATATTAATGTAATGACCTTAAATTTAAATTCTAAACATATATTATTTATCACATCTAGTCGAATTGGCGATGCTGTTTTATCAACTGGCTTGCTTAATTATTTGCATGAGCAAAACCCCAATGCCAAATTTACGGTATGTTGCGGTTCTTTGACCGCGTCTCTATTTGAGGGATTTCCCGCATTAGAGCGCATTATACCGATTAATAAACGTAAATATAATGCTCATTGGTTTGATCTGTGGAAGCAAGTTATAGGCACAAAATTTGATATTGTTGTGGATTTAAGAAATTCTGCGGTATCGCGCCTAGTGCGTTCTCGTAAGCGATATATTTATGGCAGTTATGTTGATAAATCGCTGCACAAGGTAGAACAAAATGCCTCGGTTTTGAGGATTGATGAGATTCCGCCGCCTAGATTATGGTTTAGTGATTCTCAATTAAAAAAGGCACGCGCCCTTATTCCTGAAGGAGAAGGGATAGTGCTTGGCGTAGGGCCTACTTCTAACTGGGCGGGCAAGACATGGTCTGAAGATAGGTTTATTGAAATTATAAGTTGGATGACTTCGACGCATAGCTTTATGCCTAATGCTCGCGTGGCTGTATTTGCTGCGCCAAATGAGGAGGAGGCCGCGCGCGCCGTTCTTGCCTCCATTCCCAAAGATAAGCAGCTTGATATTATCGCTAAGGCTGACCCTGCTACGGCTGCGGCGACTATAGCGCGCTGTGATTTTTATTTGGGCAATGATTCGGGGCTTATGCATTGCGCGGCTGCGGCGGGCATTCCTACATTTGGCTTATTTGGCCCTAGCTATCCGCATATATATAAACCGTGGGGGGCAAATGCTGCTTATATATCTACGCCTGAAAGCTTTGATGAGCTTATTGACTATGAAGGATATGACAGTAAAACAGCCCCATGTTTAATGGGGAGTTTAAGCGTTGATATGGTTAAAGATGGAATAGAAAAAAGCTGGACGCGTATAACTTAACGACCAGCTTTTAATGATTTTAATTAAGCATCTTATTAATCGTTAAGATTTTTATAGTTATTCTCACGTGGCTTCTTCTTTTTCTTTACAATTGTATTATACTTAGCTGTTTTTTCATCATCTCTATAGCTAGTGTGAGTATTTTTATAGTTATCACGCGCATCTTTTGCTACATCGAATGGAACATATTTAATGCGCTCCCAACCTTTTGCAAGCATGCAGCCTTCAAAGTCGATATAGTCGGAATGCTCTGCGAATAGCTCTTTATCACGCTCAGGAGAATCCCATCCAGCTAGCTTTGCTTCATCTTCGCTAAGGACTAGGCCGTCAAGATAATGAGGAATTGCATCTTTTATCGCGCCTAAACGCTCAAGCTCACGCAGTTCAGTAACGCATCTTGCTATATTCCTGTTTAGCATTTGCTGAGCTTTGGGGCCGCGCAGATAAAGAGCTGATGAGGTGTGAACTCTTTGCCAGTATTGACCTTTTTGCTCTACGTCATCATTAACTCCTGCTGTGGCAGGAAGTGAGAAAGTAAGAGCTAGAACTAAAGTAAGGAAGGGACGCATAACTATCATGGGAAGATCTCTATTTTGTGACAAGTTTATAATAAACCAGTTAGAATCATAGCAAGAATAATGTTTAACCTCAATATAATTATATTGATTATTTTAATCCATCCACCAGCTTTCAATGACTGCCCCATATATCGGCACTATATCGCTATGCTTTATATTTTTGTGATGAGCTATATAGTCCAAACCTTTGTAAAATAGTGGTATGGAAATATATTGTGATAGTAATATACGATCAATTTCATGCGCATATTTTGTTAAATCATCATAGGTTTTTGCATCCGCTATTTTTTCTACAAAATTATCAAGCTCAGCGTTGCATATTCCTGAATAATTAAATCGCGACGGCTCATTAGCGGCGGCGCATGACCAGTATAGAGCTTGCTCTGTTCCTGGGGAGAGGCTGTTTTGCCAGAAAAATGCAATCATATCATAGTCATAGATGCTTTTGCGTTTCTGGAATGTTGCGCTGTCATTCATTCTTATGCGCATATCAATGCCAAGTCTTTGTAGCGTTTTTTGATATGTTATAGCTATTTTTTCTTCTTGCTTGGTTGAAATCATAAGCTCAAAGCTAAATGGCTTACTTGTATCTTTATTGACAAGCTTGCCATTCTCAATAATCCAGCCTGCATCTTGCAAAATACCTGATGCTATTTTCAATTTTTGACGAAGGGATAAATCCATCTTTTCATGTAATATGGGGTATTTTAAGGATGAGTTAGGAAAAAAGCTTTCTATACGCTTAAACTCGCCGTGGAAAATATTTTTAGCCACCCAATCATAATCAAAAGCAAGTGACAAAGCCTTGCGTACATTTATATCATTAAATGGCTCGCGGCGCAGGTTAAATATAAAGCCATGCGCGCGCTCTGGTCTTTGATGGGGGGAGTTTAGCTGCGTATTATCTTTTATCATGCCATTATAAGCTGCATTCCATTTGCCAACATCCCATTCACGGCGGAGATTTAGATCACCTTTTTTGAATGCTTCTAATGCGATAGTATCATCGCGGAAATATTCATAAGTTACAGTGTCAAAATTATACTGCCCTTTATTTACAAATAAATCTTTAGCCCAATAATCAGAAGCGCGCTCATAGGTGATTTTCCGCCCTATATCAAACTCTTTTATGCGGTAAGCACCATTAAGCAGGGGCATTTCAATTGTTGTGGAGTTAAATTCACGCTCGCCCCACCATTTTTGGGATAATACGGGCATCATTGCTATTATCATTACAGTTTCACGTGTTCTATCCTCGCTTAAGCTGAATTTGATGATGTTTGCGTCTAATATTTCCGCTTTTGATACAAGCTTATAAATATTGCGCATATTTGGTCTGCCATGCTCTTTTAGTGTCTTATAGGAGAATAAAACATCTTGCGCGGTTATTGGCGTGTCATCATGAAAGCGCGCTTTTGGATTAATGTGAAATATTATCCATGATCTGTCTTGCGCCATTTCTACATGCTCGGCGATTAGAGGGTACATTGTAAATGGTTCATCCCAAACTCTGCGCATCAGTCGGTCATAAACAAGATTCATGTTTTTTGCCGCTATCCCTTTGATAGAGTAGGGGTTGAGGCTGTCAAACGTGCCTATCGCCGCGATTTTGAGCCCTCCGCCTTTAGGAGCATTAGCATTCACATAGGCAAGGTGAGTGTCTTTATCGCTATATTTAGCTTGCCCATGCATGGCAAGACCAAATATTTTATCTTCCGCTTGAGCAGGAAAACTTATAAAAATAAAGGAAATAGTAATAATAGCTGTATAATATTTTATCATGAAGTTAGTAATATCAAAATCAGGGCAATCCTCCAACTCGTTTTTTGAGCGCATTAACTTGGTGCGCGGAGATGTTGCCTTGCAAGAGGTTGATGCTATCGCTATTATTATCCCTCAAACACTTGATTATCGCGGAAGTATAAACAAATCCGTTATGGCGGCGAGCGGGCATAATCTGGATGAATTTATCTTGGATAATATATATAAGCCAAGGGCGGGCGATGTTTACGCTATCCCTGCATTTGAGCTACCAGCTAAGCATATATTTGTTGGAATATTGCCGCATTTTCGCACTGAATTTGATATGAATGATGCGCATTTATCGGGCGTAGTGCGCAAAATTATGGAGCTATCGCGCTGTATGTTGCTTGAAACCATTGCTTTTCCGCCGCTTGCATCAGGCAAGGGGGCATATCCAAAGGCAAAAGCCGCGCGTCTTATAGTGCAAGGTATAAGTGACCGTATGTCGGAAAGCTTTAAAGAGGTTCGCATATCCTGCCAAGATAGGGACATGATGGAACATTTTGAGCGTAGTCTACGCGCAAATGGCTGGGAAGGTTAGGGGCAACGCTCTTCTACAAATTGTTCAATATTTTTTATGCGATTATTTATTCCAATATGCACGCCGTATTTATTGTTCATTCTAGGGTGTTCTTCGTAATAGGCATTTATTTCTTCTTGGGTTTTGTTAGTTACATTATATTTGTTTTGTAATATGTTGCCGCAGACAGCTAGAATAGCTGATTGGAATTCTCTTTTGGCTCTATTGGTTAAATTGTTATATGGGATATCATTTTCGCTATGTTCAGGTTGCACTGTATCCCAAGTTAAATTGATTCGACCTTTTGCGTGACCATCATCAGCGTCATATATATAAATTTGATCTCCACCTTCAAGAATGTATATTTTATCATCAGATATTACTTTCTCCAGTTTATTAAACTTGTTTTTGATACAGTTAGGTATATTGACGTGATCAAAAAATTCTCTATTTTTTGCAGAGGCTACGCAAGTTGATGTGGTGTTCCATGCATTATTCCCAGAAACACCTTCTATGAAGTCATCTACGGGGCTTCCCGCCGTAACTGCGTTAGATGCAACCGTTGCCATTAGAAATAATGTCGGTAATTTTACGCTCATGTTAAGTCCCTATATCTATATAATTTATAGTAATGTATAGAACAAAGAGACTTAAGTCAAGTTATGTAATCTAAGTTGGGTTTAAGCCGCTAGATCGGCGAGCTTAACCGCTGGCCTTGGACCTATATGAGATATAACTTCGGCGGCAGCGATTGCGCCTAGCTTTCCGCATTCCGCAAGTGGTTTTCCTTCGGTAAGACCATATAAAAAGCCAGCCGCGAATTGGTCGCCTGCGCCAGTTGTATCAATTACATTTTCAACAGGGACGGCATCAATTTTTATTTGCTCGCCTTTAGAGATAATAACCGCGCCTTTTTCACTGCGAGTTATTGCGGCAATATCAACATGCTTGCTTATTGCGCTTATCGCATCGTCAAACTCTTCTTGCATGAACAGGGATTTTATTTCATCCTCATTTGCGAACAATATATCCACATGGTTTTCCACAAGGTCTAAAAAGTCGTGGCGGTGGCGATCTACGCAAAATGGATCGGATAGGGTGAGGGCAATTTTATGCCCCGCTTCATGCGCGTAATTAGCCGCGGCAATGAATGCTGCTTTTGCTTGGGCGCGATCAAATAAATAGCCTTCAAGATAAGTTATTTGCGCGGAAGCAATGATGTTTTGATCAATATCAATAGGGCTTAGCTCAATGCTCGCCCCAAGAAATGTGTTCATTGTTCTGTCTGCATCAGGTGTAACTAATATCATGCAGCGCCCTGTAGACGCGCCAACTATAAGTGGTTGCGTTTCAAAATTAACGCCTAATGAACGTATATCTTCTTGAAAAACCTTACCAAGCGCATCATCTGCAACCTTGCCAGTAAATGCGCCCTTGCCGCCAAATGAAGCAAATCCAGCCATTGTATTAGCAGCAGAGCCGCCAGAAGTCTCTAGGCTTTTGGACATTTGAGAATAAAGCTCAACCGCGCGCTCCTCTTCAACCAATGTCATAGCGCCTTTTTCCATGCCGTGATCGTCGCTTTGTTTTGCTATAAACTCTTCAGAAACTTGTGATATGACATCAACAAGCGCGTTGCCTACTGCTATTACTCCGTATTTCGTGCTGGACATTTAAATCATTCCTCTATTCATCTGGAACATCGTTATTTCGTATCCTAAAGTATTAAAATACTTGTCGTCACTCATGCCTTGTCCAGATAAAGATATGAATGATTATATTTAATTTCACTAGTCTTGTGTGATTTTAAAAAATATTGTTCTATCTCTATACTAAATTATAGGGTAAGAGCAATAGCATGGATAAAAAAAGTAAGAAAATCATTGATTCGGCGCTGCATTTGGCGGTAGAGCAGGGCTGGGAATATACAAGCTTGCGCGATATAGCAGAGCATGCAGGCATAAGCGCCTCTGATTTATATGATGCCATTGATGATAAAAGCGATATCCTTACCATGCTAGGGCGGGCGATTGATAAAAAGTTACTAGATGATATTGATGTTTCTGGTGATAATTCTGACAGTGAGCGCGAGCGCTTATTTGACCTTATGATGGATCGCTATGAGGCATTAAACGAACATCGCGATGGCGTTTGTGCGATATTAGAGTCCTTTAAGTGCGACCCTAAGCAAGTTATTATCTCTATGCCGCATTTATGTCGCTCTATGAGCTGGATGCTTGAAATATCTGGAATAGAAATTTCTGGAATTAGCGGGGCGATAAAAGTTACTGGCTTAACAGGTGTTTACATTAAAGTCTTAATGGTTTGGATTAAGGATGATAGCGAAGATTTATCCAAAACAATGGCGTATTTGGATAAGACGCTTGAGCGTGCAGATAGGGCGGCTAAGCTTTTAGGTTTTTGACATCTTCTTCTATATCACAAATATAGGGAAAGCTACCACTCTCCATATATTTTTGAGCTGCTACATGCCCGTATTTTGTGGATAGCTCTAAGGCTAGCCCTGCTTGAAAACATGCGGCGAAGCTACCGCAAAATGCATCGAATGCTTTGCTTGTGTATTTTACCTTAATAGTACTTTTATTATCACAGTAAGAAACTTGCTCATTTATTATCTGGATATCTGAATAATCAAATAGAGCTTTATCTATATTATTTTCATGGCTTACGCATATTATAGATTTTGCCCCGCCTTTTTTGCAGCGTTTTAGGATATCTGTATTTGTCTCTATATTTATATCATTTTGCAGTAGCAACAATGTCTTTTCATTGAGTAAATTATCAGGAATTTGCTTTGCAGATATATTGTTACTTGCTCCTTCCATTATTATAGAGGCTTGCTGACCGTTGGGGATGGTTATAGAGTTGATTATAGAGGTTGGTTCATCTGATTTAACTATTCCAGAGCTGTGAATGCCTTCTCTTCTTAATGTAGCTAATATAGTTTTCCCGAAAATATCATTACCTATAGTGCCGATCAAAGAGGCTTTAGCCCCGCATCTTGCCGCTGATATTGCTTGGTTAGTGGCACTACCCCCGATAACTAGATGAGAATTTCTGGACTTTACCGCGCATGGAAATGCAAGCTCGCCGCTTATATCCATTTGCAATTCCATACATATATAACCAAAGCTTACTATCATTATTAAGTAATAGCGCATTTCTGCAAACTATAAAAATAATTAAAGGAAAATCTTGATATTTTGCTGTAAAAGACAATAATAAGCGGATAGTGAAAGAGTAGGTCATATGTCTATAGATTATAATAAGCATTACCAAAAATGCGTTGACGCGGTTAAGTCTGAGGGGCGTTATAGAATTTTTGCTAATCTTGAGCGCAAAGCGGGGCGCTTTCCTAAGGCTGTTTATCGCAGCCCTAACGGCACAGAAAAAGAAGTTACTATATGGTGTAATAATGATTATCTAGCTATGGGGCAACACCCGAAGGTCATAAAAGCCGCGCGCGAGGCATTAGAAAATTCAGGCGCAGGGGCGGGTGGCACTCGTAATATTTCGGGGACAACCCGCTATGTTGTTGAACTTGAGGCGTGCGTTGCCGATCTTCACAATAAAGAGGCGGGGCTTGTTATGTCTTCGGGGTATGTTGCTAATGAGGGCGCACTTGGCACGCTGGGTAAGCTACTACCTGAATGTGCATTCTTCTCGGATGAGCTTAATCACGCATCTATGATCCATGGCATGAAAGACAGCAAGCAGCAAAAACTTATTTACCGCCATAATGATTTAGAACATTTGGAGGATTTACTTAAATCCGTCGATATAAAGCGCCCTAAAATCATTGTATTTGAATCCGTTTATTCTATGGAGGGTGACATTGCGCCGATCAAGGAAATTGCGGATCTTGCGGATAAATATAATGCAATGACTTATCTTGATGAAGTGCATGCCGTTGGTTTATATGGTTCTCGTGGCGGAGGAATCGCAGAAGAGCGCGGGCTTATGGATCGTATTGATGTTATTGAGGGGACGTTTGGCAAGGGATATGGTGCTATGGGCGGGTTTATTACTGCTAATACTGCTATAATTGACGCTGTGCGCTCTTACTCACCAAGCTTTATATTCACCACCGCTTTGCCGCCCGCTGTATCTGCCGCCGCTATGGCTGCTGTTGAACATTTGAAAGTCTCGGGCGTTGAGCGCGCAAAAGTGCGTGAAAATGTGGCGTTGCTTAAATCAATGCTTAGTGAAGCGGGACTGCCATTCATGAAAGGCGAGAGCCATATAGTTCCGCTGGTTGTGGGGGAGGCTACATGCTGCAAGGATGTAACCGATATCCTTATGCGTGAGTATAATATATATGTGCAGCCAATTAACTATCCCACTGTTCCGCGTGGGACAGAGCGTTTGCGCCTAACCGCTACGGCGGCGCACTCTCTTGATGATGTTAAATTTATGGCTAATGCTTTGCAGGATCTATGGCGCAATCATAGTATGCTGGGTAGTGTTGCCGCTTAAACTGAGAAATTAACACTAACTCCGCGAGTGCCATTAACAGGAGTGGATATAATTGAATTCTCAATTATATTTGCAATGGCTTTCCCTTGCTCGGCATTTTGCTTAATCACTGACATTGTCATGTTTTGACGTGCAAGTGCAGCGCTTGCTGCTATCGATGCGGGAAGTTCCATGGTGCGAATCCTTTCATATATAATTATTATACATTATTTTGCTGGAAACTTCATTTAAAATATTGATTGCCTTGGCGACTCACAATAATATGCTTTTTTATGAATACTAAGCGCATTATCATGAATTACACAACCGCCCCAAGCCTTGAGGATTTAGAGGTGATTGGCGAGCTTATAGCGGAGTCACTGCCTGAGGAGCTATCATGCCATTGCGAAGAGCTAATCCTTATCATTGAAGATATGGCCGATGAAACCTTGCAAGATGATTTAAGCCTAGATGATCCGTTTGATCTGCTTGCTTTATATAAAAGTGGCAAATCTATTGCGCCAGGGATTGAACAAAAAACGGCAAGTAACGACGATGTTTTAGTGCTTTACAGAAGACCTCTTCTTGATATGTGGAGTGAGACTGGCGAGGACTTGCAAATATTGATGCGCCAAGTCATTATAGAAGAGCTTGGGCGGCATTTTGATCTTTCAGAAGATGATATTCAAGAAATGAATGACCAAAATTATCAATCGATGATATAATTATATAATTCAAAACTATGCAGATGCTTTTCCTATATGCTAAGCTGTTAAAGGTGGTTATTTTATGATTTGGAAAAGTGATTTGTCTGTTTTTACTCGTTTTATATATATAATGGTTTTTATTGTTGTTCTTCTTGACACATCCATTGTGCGCGCCGCTAGCGTTCCCATTACTGTTGAGGAGGATTATGGCGGATTGCCAGAACCTCAAAATACTATACTTGCACCTATTCGGGTGATTCTTAATCCTCTTATTGATACAGAGCGTAAGACTTGTGACCCAGAATTTTGGGAAGTTCTAAAGGATCGTGCGTGGCAAGAGGGGCAGCGTGAGATTACACAAAATAATAATTTAATTGCAAGACCTGATAGTGTTCTTCAAATGACATGTTTTGATTCTTTTGTTAATCACCTTACAAGGTATTCAGGGGGGAATTTTCCTGGTAACCCGCAAGCATCAGTGGGGGAAATGGGGGGGATGCTTGGATCTGCCTTGGGCTCCCTTGCTGGGAGATTTACAAGATTGCTTGTTATTAATGCTGATGAGGTGTTTTATAATATTAGCTTGATTAATGACCCTCTCGGTGCAGGCTTAGGAACAGATGGCTTTCTTATGTATGCGGTGCTCGAAATGCTTGTGCTTGACCAATTATCTGACAATTCTCCTAGTGAAACACAAAGTAATATTATGAGGCTGGCAGATATTGTTGAAAACCCAACTTTAGCTGCTTGTGTTGTTGAATATGGATCAGAATATAAACAATATTATGGGGATAATAATTTTCCAGCCACATTTATTGGCGGGCGTTCCTCTGTTATTACTGAACTCGGTGGCGAGGCCTTAAAGCAAAATTATGCTTGTTCTCGAATGAATCAAGTATGGCAAGCATCAAAATGTTATAATATGCTAGCTGAATCTGGTATGTTCGGCGTAACTCCCGATCATGATGGCTTTTATCCTTTGGCATCCTTGGATGCTGCAAGCACAACGCCAAATTACACTGATGAAGCTGCTGCTGGGCGCGACTTTAGAACCAGAGAGACTATGTGTGATGTACCCTCAGATAATTTCAATATTTCTGATTATTTACCTAGTGTTGGAGAGCTTGCATGTAGTTTAGCATCCCATGGGCTACCTAATGTGTCTGGATGCTCTACATCTAATCCAGCAGGGTGTTTGACGGCTTTAACCCCTATTCTTACTGGTTTGTTTGGTAGCGGCCCTCGACCTAATTGGGCTAGCACTTTTATTGGGGCTAACCCAGTGCCTGGCGCGGCGGGCGGCGTTGATCCATATGAGCATTTCTTAGGGCTTAGAGATAGTACTTCATGCTCTTCTATTGACCCTATCAAAACAGGGTATATTGTAACTGCGCCAAATGGTGACCGCTATGTTGACGCGGTTTGCCCTGCTCCGGGATGTTATTTTAACCCGCCATCATCTATTGCTGGTAATGGTAGCTGTAACTAACAGATCACACGGCTTTTTGCATAAACTCTGACATTCTACGGGTAAATTCCGCCATATCATCAATTGGCGATCCTTGAATAATTTTGGCTTGATCCAGCAGCAAATATGCCGCGTCATCAATGTTATCACCTTTGGAACATGCGGCAGCAAGTTTTTTAATTAGCTCATGATCTGCGTTAATCTCAAGCACTGGTTTTGTGCTGCCTTGATATTTTTGATTAATTTTTAAGACTTTTTCCATATGCATGTCCACGCCTTCCTCTGGTGCGACAAGGCATACGGGGGAGTTTGTAAGGCGCGATGACTTGCGGATATTATGGATTTTACCATCTAATATATCTTGCATTTTTGTAATAAAGTCATTTATTTCATCGTTATTTTCTTCAGGTTTTTCCTCATCTTGTTTATCGCTCTCGAACTTTTCAAGATCAATATCACCTTTTGTAATTGATTTGAACGGCTTGCCTTTATAATCAAGGACGCTTTGCAACCAAAAATCATCAACAGTATCGGTGAAAAATAAAACTTCTAGACCGCGGGATTTTAGCCCTTCTATTTGTGGGCTGTTCTTTATGCTTTGCACGTTATCGCCGCTGATATAATATATGTCTTCTTGCCCGTCTTTCATGCGCTCTACATATTCTTCTAAGGTGGTGAATTTTTCGCCATCATCATGGGAGGAGTAAAAGCGGCATACTTTTAATATGGCGGCTTGATGGTTTGGCGCGTCATATAGCCCTTCTTTTAGGGCGGGGCCAAACTGATTCCAAAATGCAGCAAATCCAGCCTCATCATTACGTGATAATTTATCCAAATCACCAAGAATACGCCGCGCTACGGCATTTTTAATCTTCTCAATCGTAAGGTTATATTGCAGAGTTTCACGACTGATGTTAAGCGGCAAATCCTCACTATCTATTATTCCGCGAACAAAGCGCAGCCATGGATACATTAATGTGTCCATATTATCCGTTATAAAAATTCGGCGCACATAGAGCTTAACCGAGTTTTTGCGCGATGGATCAAACAAATCCCACGGGCGCATCATCGGAACATATAGCAGTGAGGTAAACTCTATCGTGCCTTCTGATTTCCAATGAGAAGTCATAACAGGTTCGTCAATATTAGAGGTGAGGTGTTTGTAGAAATTGATATAATCCTCATCCGTTATATCGCTTTTTGGCTTCATCCAAAGGGCGGAAGCACTGTTTATAGCCTTAGCGTCTTTATCTTTGGCGACAATGCTTGGCGCGCCAAGGAAAATTGACACACTTATATGATCGGAATATTCCTTAACCGTATCAGTGATTTTTTGATCTAAAAGGAACTCGCACGCCTCATCTTTTATATCCAAAGTAATGGCTGTGCCGCGCCCGCCATCAAGCCTTGCTATTTCTATTTCGTTAGGTTCACGTATAGAAAAGCCAGATTTACCATCTGATTCCCACAGCCAAATTTTATCAGACCCAGCTTTGCGGCTTACGACTTGTATTTTGCTAGCCACCATATAGCTAGCGTAAAACCCAACGCCAAACTGCCCAATTAGTTTGAGTTTGTCATCACCCTTAGCATCTTTCATTTGCTCCATAAGCGCGGCTGTGCCAGATTTTGCAATAGTGCCTAAATTATCGGCTAGCTCATCATGGCTCATGCCAATCCCGTTATCCACAAGTGTAAGGGTGCGCGTCGTCGTGTCCTTATATACGCATATACGAAAATCGGGGTTGTCACTTATAAGCTCAGGATTTGCAATAGCGTCATAGCGCAGGCGGTCACATGCATCGGCGGAATTAGAGATAAGTTCGCGCAGGAAAACATCATGATCGGTATAGAGCGCGTGCGCAACAATATCTAACAATCTTGCTACATCTGCATTAAATGGTTGCTGCTCTTGCTCTATGTGTTTTTCTTGTGCGCTCATATTTCTACTCCATATATTTTTTGATCTATGAATTTATTTCATATTGTATATACTGCTCGGTTAGAAATATCAATCTAGTAATAAAGGTAGAATTTGATGAAAAAATTAGCAGTTTTAATGATGGTTGTCTCAACTTTTGCACTTGGCGCATGTCAAACATTGCAAGGTCAGGGTAATAAACAATTGCTTGGTACTGGCGGGGGAGCTATCCTTGGCGGCATCGTTGGATCGCAAGTCGGCGGTGGCTCTGGTCAGCTTTGGGCTACTGGTGCGGGCGCATTGCTAGGGGCATTAGTAGGAAGCGAGATCGGCAAATCCTTGGATAATGCTGATAGAGCGCAATTATCTAATGCAACCTATCAAGCACAAAGCGCGCCAATAGGCGAGCCTATCTCATGGAACAACCCTGAAAGCGGTAATTCTGGAACGGTTGTTGCAACTCGTGAGGGGCAATCCGCAAGTGGTAAATATTGCCGTGAATATCAACAAACAATATATGTTGGCGGGCAAGAAGAAACAGCTTACGGAACAGCTTGCCAGCAACCAGACGGTAGTTGGGAAATTGTTAACTAGTTATATCAGGAGAATCTTGCACGGCGGATATGGCTCTATAAATAGAGAGATATTCGTCACGGCTGCTAGCTATTAGCGCTATATCCGATATATTGGGGGCTGCATTGCTGCGCATATATTGAAATTTTATTCTTGAAAAATTCGCTAGCGTACCCCATGGCAAAGAGGCTGCTTCATCATCGAAAGCTTTCCTCGCTTGGCTCAATATATCGCTTGTTATTTTATCTTCTGTGTTTTCTTTTATCACATTTGCAGCAGCAATTAATGCCGCCGCGCACCAGCCCATAGGCGATTTTTCTAATAAATAGTTATTTTGCTTTTTCGCTATCTCTATTAAAATTTTGTAATCACCATTTTCTTTCACCTTACCCAGCAAGCTGCATATAAGCTCTTCACATTGTTTTTTGTGCAGGTTTTCATTTGTTTGGTTATCGGCAAATGGGTTGTAATCTTGCAAATATGTAACGGTTTCAGGCTTTATATCTGCTCTATCTGCTATCAGGTCAGCGATAGATTGCACATATGGGCTTTCGCTAGTATATAATGCCGCACCTAAAATTATATTAGGAGAATAGCCAGACCAAGCCATTTCCTGCGCTGGAAAGCAGAAACTATTCCATTGTTTTATAGTGGCATCTCCAAATGTTTTGCCAATTTTATCGGCTATGTTTAGGGCGTTTATTACAGGGTTTTTACTATTTTTATATTGATCTATATTATTATCGAACATAAAACCTAGGGTATCTAAGCATACTGGATAGGGAAATTTTTCTGTAAAAACACCTGTTTTAGGGGTAAGTGTCTCATTAATTCTTTGCCTTGCTAGCGACAACATTGCATCTTTGCGTCCTTGCAGTAATTGCACTGAGGCAGAAAAAATATCAGCCATTAAGTTATTGTGGTATATTTGTTTTTTGGTGGCGGTTGATTTTAATATATTATCTTTAATTATATTTGATTGATAAGTATCTATAGCATGCCATGCAATATGAAAAACTTGGTTTCTTAAGTGATCTTCACTGTCAAATTGATCATAATTGATAAAGCATAATGCAATATAGTTATTATTTTTGAAAAACCCCATAAACCCATGAGTTGTATGACTTGATATTGCAACAAAACATGAGTTATTCTTTTTTAATATTTTGCAAATATCGGCGTTTTGCACATAGTCAATCATGTAAGACCCAGCAGGAAGCTCGCTTATTCTCTTTTCTTCTTTTTCAAACGCATCACTTCTTTTGCCTTCTTCATGAAGTATGAATTCCAAATAAAGGTCAGGGTAGGCGCTTTGCACTTGCCTTCTTACTACGTTGCATATGTGTTTTGCGATATTATGATTTATTGGCATTTTATGTATCCATTTATTTGGCGGCATTATAGCAGGTTTTTCTAGACTGCTAAGTTTAAATGTGTAGGATATACAAAATGTTTAACACTACAAATAAGTAAGAAGAAATATAATGAATAGTGATTTTTTAAAAGGTAAACGTGGACTTATAATGGGCGTAGCAAATGAGCGCTCTATTGCTTGGGGAATTGCTGAGGCTGCCGCCGCTAATGGCGCGGAGCTTGCCTTTACTTATCAGGGTGATGCTTTGCTTAAGCGGGTTAAGCCTTTGGCAGAGCGCGTAGGTTCTGATATATTACTTCCTTGTGATGTTACTGATGAGGCGAGCATTGATGCTGCTTTTTCCGAGATAGAATCACGTTGGGGCAAAATTGATTTTGTTGTTCATGCTATCGCATTTTCTGACAAGAATGAGCTGGATGGGCTTTATTTGAATACTAGCCGTGATAATTTTTTACGCACTATGGATATATCGGTTTATTCCTTCACAGCAGTAGCTCAGCGTGCAGCGCCGTTGATGACAGATGGCGGATCATTGCTAACTCTTACCTATTATGGGGCAGAGCAAGTCATGCCACATTATAATGTTATGGGCGTGGCAAAAGCCGCACTTGAGGCAAGCGTTAAGTATTTGGCGAATGATCTTGGTAAGGATAATATCCGCGTTAATGCTATATCGGCAGGGCCAATCAAGACTTTGGCGGCAAGCGGTATCGGTGATTTCCGCTTTATCTTGAAATGGAATGAGCTTAACGCGCCATTAAAGCGCAATGTGACTATTGGTGATGTCGGTAAGTCTGGTTTGTTCTTGCTTTCTGATCTTGGTAGCGGCGTTACTGGCGAAATATTGCATGTCGATAGTGGTTATCACACAGTTGGAATGCTTGCCGTGGATAGCGTGGCTGAAACTGCTGAATTACTCGCTAGTATGAAGCCAAAGCCTGAGGAATAATATCTATGCGATTCATTGTAATAGGAAAAGATGGAAGTGACGACGGGGCTTTAGAGCGCCGCACTTCTGCCCGCGATGAGCATTTAAAGCAAGTTGAAATATATTCAGAAAAAGGCAATTTCTTGATGGCAACTGCTATTTTGGATGATCAAGGTAATATGTGCGGCTCTATCATGCTTGTGGATTTTCCAACTAGGGTAGAGCTTAACTCATGGCTTGAAAATGAGCCATATGTCACGGGACATGTCTGGAAAAACATCGAAATTTATGACGCAAAAGTTGCGCCAAGATTTGAAAAGCTTTTTGAATAATGATCTGGTTTAAAGATTACAGCGTCAATTATCTCGAAGGTTTGCGTAATGCAAATATGGGTGAGCATATCGGCTTTGAATTCCTTGAAATTGGTGAGGGTTTTTTGAGCGGGCGCATTCCTGTAGATCACAGAACAACCCAGCCATTTGGCATTCTTCACGGCGGCGCATCTTGCGTTTTGGCAGAAACTTTGGGCAGCGTTGCTGCTTGGATGACTATCAATCCTGAAACTCATAGAGCCGTTGGGCTTGAAATTAATGTAAATCATATACGCGCGGTAACTAATGGCTATGTTATTGGTAAATGCAGTCCGCTTCATATCGGGCGCAGAACTCAAGTCTGGCAAATTGATATGAGCGAGGAAGCCACAGGTAAACGCACAGCTATAAGCCGAATTACCATGGCAGTGATAGAGCAAGGCACTCTTTCAGCTCAAAAAGATGCTGTTATTATAAAGTAGGCGTTATTTATGCTTCGTATTCTTGAAAAGATTGATGATGTTCGCTCTGCTCTTGCGTATGGTTTGTATCATAGCAAGTATTAATTTCTGCATTAGCCTTATTTAATATTGCAATTATTCCTTTATATTCGAGAGTTTCTGGCACGAGTTCTATAAGTCTGTCTATTGTTTCTTTTGCTACTGTTGGAGCATTATTTTTTAATTGTGCTTTGGCAAGTTTATAACTTTCATTTATTAGCATGTCTTTTATTCTGTTATCACTAGGGCAATGCTTTATTGCTCGCTCTAATACTGTAACAACGGTATCTTGGTTAAAATGCTTTTCAGCTAATTTTTCAGCTTTAATAAATAGCGCATCTGGTTTTCTATCTAGCTCTGCATTGTCCATAGATCTGCCAAGCCAGTCAGAACCAGCGTTAAGGTATTTTTCACCTTCATCTTTTTTACTTAAAAGTCGATCTGCCCATGCCAGACATATTTCAGGAGAGTGTCTCTCTTTATTTGATACTCTCTTTAATATAGAGCTGCCTATTGGGTGTTGCGGGTCTATATTATTAGGTGCCATGTCAATGATATTTTGAATGGTATTGTTTTCTGACATATAAGCTTACTCCCTTTTTATGTGTAGCACACACGTATATTTACATAGCCTCCAGTGAGAGCGCAAGAAAAAAGTACTTTAATGTAAATAAATTGTCAAAAAACTTGTTTTAAATTATATTATAAGTGTTTAAACTGCGCGTATGTCAGGTAATCATTTCGGAACATTATTTCAATATACTACTTTTGGTGAGAGCCATGGGGCGGCGATTGGCTGCGTGGTTGATGGCGTGCCGCCAAATATTGATTTGGATGAGGGTTATATCCAGCAATTTTTGGATCAACGCAAACCTGCGCAATCTCGCCATACTACGCAGCGCAAAGAGTCAGACAAGGTGCAGATATTATCTGGCGTGTTTGAGGGCAAAACCACAGGAACGCCGATTGGCTTGCTGATCCATAATACCGATCAAAAATCTAAGGATTACGGCGGTATAAAAGATAAATTCCGTCCAGCGCATGCTGATTTTACTTATCAAGCAAAATATGGCATCCGCGATTATCGCGGCGGTGGGCGTTCTTCTGCGCGTGAAACTGCTATGAGAGTGGCGGCGGGAGCAGTGGCTCGCAAAATGTTAGAGCATCAAATAGGCGAGCATATAAAAATACGCGCGTGCGTGGTTCAGATCGGAACAAAAAAAATTAATCAAGATAACTGGAATTGGGATCAGGTAGGACAAAATCCATTTTTCTGCCCTGATTCTAATGCAGCCGAGAATTGGGCAGGCTATCTTGATGATATCCGTAAAAATGGCTCTAGCGCGGGTGCGCTTGTGGAGGTGCATGTTAGCGGTATTCCTGCGGGGCTTGGCGCGCCTGTTTATGATAAGCTTGACGCAGATATCGCAAAAGCAATGATGAGCATTAATGCAGCCAAAGCCGTGGAAATTGGCAATGGCTTTGATTGTGTATCTATTGGAGGGATTGATAATGCGGATGAAATCCGCGCGGGCAAAGATGGAAACCCCGAATTCCAAAGCAATAATGCAGGCGGAATATTGGGCGGGATATCTTCTGGTCAAGATATTATAGCAAGGGTAGCGTTTAAGCCAACAAGCTCTATCCTAACTCCGCGCAAAACCATTGACATTAATGGTAATGAGACGGATATAATAACAAAAGGGCGCCATGATCCTTGTGTTGGCATTCGCGGCGTTCCTGTCGTCGAGGCTATGATGGCTTGTGTGCTTGCTGATCATTGGTTAAGGCATAAAGCGCAGTGTTTATAAGGTTAAATATGTTTTTCGCTTTTGTTTTATGCTTCGGAACGCTTGTTTTCGGAGCTGATTCCTATGCTAAAAATGATGATATATTCAGTAATTCTGGACTGAAGTTGCCGCGTTTTGTATCTTTAGCAAAAGATAAAACCAATGTAAGGGCAGGGCCAGGGCAAAAATATCCGATCAAATGGGCGCTAAACCGCAAATCATTGCCAGTGGAAGTTATCCTCGAATTTGATCACTGGAGGAAGATAAAAGACCATGAAGGGCAGGTTGGCTGGGTTTTTCATACTCTTTTATCAGGAAAAAGAACAGCTATTATCAAAGGCTCTGACCCCGCATATGCCTATGAAAAGCCGTTCTACGATAACAGTAAAAAATCACGTGTTTCCATGTATTTAGAGCCGCTTGCTCAAGTTAATATTGAAGAGTGCAAGGGCGTTTGGTGTAAGGTTTTTGTCTCAGGATATTCGGGATGGATGCAAAAAAACTTGCTTTGGGGTGTTTACGAAAGCGAAAATATTGATTAGAATCATATTCGTGGCGCTTCGCTGCATGTATTTTTAATCTTTCTAAACTTCCCTCCTTCTAACCTTATTAATAATTCTGTAATAGGTTTCTTATATAAAATGTTTGCACTGACTAATAAACCAGAAATGGGTTCCCGTTTCTATTCCGCATTGATTCAACTTGCTGCCGACCATGAGCGTGGCATTGATGGCATGAAGGTAATCCAGCATATGGCCGGCGTACTTGTCGAGACATATTTTCTTTTTGATGATCCCGATCAAGCGATGCAGGCTAGCTTTAAAAAGCTTGCATCTATGCTTGAAACACATCCCGCGCAGGGCATGCTTGCACCTTATGCGCTGCCTCCTGCTCATATTATTGATATGGAGACGGAGCGCGGGCGTTTAGCTGCGCGCATTTTCTTTGAGGAATGGCTTGATTGTGATTTTGAACTTCATGACCTTATTGTTACGGTTTTCCATCATGTTATTATTGGGTGGGAGGATATGGGCGCTCCGCGAGCGGAGACGCTGCGCTTGCTTATGGAATGCGTTAAAAAGGCCATGGCATTTGAGATATCAGCTCAAGAATTATGCGATGTTTCCATTCAATATCAGCTAGGGCGCAAGGGCTGGTCTATCGGTGATTGCATTGTTGCGCTTAGCGGTATTGCAGGGCAAAGGCTCGCTATATCTCTAAGCTCTTCTAACATGTGTAATGTGTTTAAGGGGTCTGATTTACCTACTAATCTTGATCGCGTAGTATTTAACATGACACAAGAAGCCATCCGCCTTGGCGTTCCTGCGGGTAGTGATTGGCGTTTCGGTTTGGCCGCTAATGATATGCCGATAAATGCCCCTGTTGAGCTGGTGCGAGAGCTTGAGCCTAGGTGTTTGCGCTTTTTCCGCGCTATTGGTTTGAACGGATCTTATGATCAATCTGTTGCTTGCGCGAAAGCTGCAGGGCGCATGATTGCTGTTGCTTCGGGCGGGGATCTTCCAGAAATAGAGCCTGCAATCGCAAAGCCCTTGGCTATGGCTGCTATAACAGAGAGCTATAAATTTGTGTGCTTAGATTTTGATATGGCTTCTTATTAGGTCTAGACCTTAAATACTAAAATCACCACTTGCCCGCTTTATCATAACCACGTATAAATCTATCTGTAATAAAAACAGAGAGATGCTATGACTTTTGTACAAAAACCTAGTTATGATTATGATGAGATAATTACTTGCGCGAAAGGCGATATGTTTGGCGCGGGCAATGCACAGCTTCCGCTTCCGCCAATGCTTATGCTTGACCGTATAACTAATGTTTCGCTTGAGGGCGGCGCAAATGGTAAGGGCATTATTGAGGCAGAATTTGATATCCATCCTGACCTTTGGTTTTATGAATGCCATTTTAAGGGCGACCCTGTTATGCCTGGTTGTCTTGGGCTTGATGGCTTGTGGCAGTTGCTCGGCTTTTACCTTGGCTGGACTGGTGCAAAGGGGGCAGGGCGCGCGCTTGGCGTTGGTGAGATAAAGCTTGCGGCTATGGTTACCCCTGATGTTAAATTGCTTAAATATGTGGTGGATATTAAACGCGTTATGAATGGTAAATTGGTATTAGGAATAGCGGACGGCACAATATATGCGGACGGCGAAAAAGCCTATAGCGTTAAAGGTCTTAAAGTTGGACTATTCGATAATTCAGGTAAATAATAAACAGGGAGTGAGTAAATATGCGCCGCGTTGTAATAACTGGAATGGGAATTATTTCTTGCATAGGTAATAGCAAGGAAGAGGTTTTGGAATCTCTAAAGGCTGGTAAGTCTGGCATTACCGCATCCGAAGAATATGCAGAGCTTGGCTTTCGCTCGCAAATCCATGGTAAGCCCGATATTGTGCTTAAAGACCATATAGATAAACGCTTGCTACGCTTTATGGGCGATGCGGCTGGCTATAATCATTTAGCTATGGAGCAAGCAGTTGCGGATTCTGGTCTTGGTGAAGACCAAGTTAGTAACGTGCGCACTGGCATTGTTATGGGGTCGGGCGGCCCATCTACTAGCGCGCAAGTAGCTGCGGCTGATATAACGCGTGAGAAAAGCCCAAAGCGCGTAGGGCCGTTCGCTGTTCCTAAATGTATGAGCTCTACCTGTTCGGCTACGATTGCTACTAATTTCAAGATTAAGGGCGTGAATTACTCTATATCCTCAGCTTGTTCGACATCTGCGCATTGTATCGGCAACGCGGCGGAGCTTATCCAGTGGGGCAAGCAAGATGTTATGTTCGCTGGCGGAGCGGAAGAGCTGCACTGGGCTTTGTCCGTGTTATTTGACGCTATGGGCGCGATGAGTTCAAACTATAATGATACGCCCCAAAAGGCGGCGCGGGCTTATGATGCTAATCGTGATGGCTTTGTGATTAGCGGCGGTGGCGGCGTTTTGGTGTTGGAAGAGCTTGAACATGCCAAGGCACGCGGGGCAAAAATATATGCGGAAATTACAGGGTACGGCGCGACTTCCGATGGCGCTGATATGGTTGCGCCAAGCGGTGAGGGCGCGGTTCGCTGTATGAGACAGGCTTTGGAAACCGTTAAAACGCCCGTGACTTATATCAATACTCACGGAACATCTACTCCAGCAGGTGATATAACAGAGCTTAACGCCGTGCGCGAAGTGTTCGAGCCACTAGATCAAGCTATGCCGCATATCAGCGCGACTAAATCCATGACGGGGCATTCTTTGGGCGGCACTGGCGTGCAAGAAGCTATCTATAGCCTGCTTATGATGAAGCATGATTTTGTAGCTCCTAGCATTAATATTGAAACTTTGGATGAGGGCGCGGCAGGCTTGCCAATTGCTCGCAAACGCATTGATAATGTTAATCACGAAACCGTAATATCTAACAGCTTTGGCTTTGGCGGCACTAACGCTACACTTGCGATGAGTAAATATGATGGGTGAAATAAAGGTAAATAGTTGAAAATCACAAAGGTTGAAAATCACAAAGGTTGAAAATTTATATTATCATGCACTTTGTGTTTATTTGCGGACAGTTATATTTGTTCAAGGGCAAAATGTTCCTATAGATATAGAAATTGAACATAACGAGGATCATGCTATTCCATTTTATGAGAGTTTAGGTTTTATTGTGGATGGTGATGGATTTATGGAAGCTGGAATTCTTCACCATATGATGGTTATGAAGTTATAAACATGAAAGAAGAATATATGAATGATTTAATGAAAGGCAAGCGTGGGCTTGTTATGGGCGTGGCGAATGAGCGTTCTATTGCTTGGGGCATGGCGAGCGCACTTCATGACGCTGGCGCGGAGCTAGCATTTACCTATCAAGGCGATGCATTTGGTAAACGCGTAAATCCGCTAGCTGCTAGTATTGGCTCTGATATTGTTATAGATTGTGATGTCTCAAATGAAGAAGATTTGGACAATGTTTTTGCCATTCTAAAAGAAAAATGGGGCGAGATAGATTTCATAATTCATGCGGTTGCTTTTTCTGATAAAGATGAATTGCAAGGCAGGTATGTTGATACTTCGCTGGAGAATTTTCTGCAAACCATGCATATATCCTGCTTTTCTTTTACCTCAGTTATGCGTAGAGCCAAAGATTTAATGAGCGAAGGCGGGAGCGCAGTAACGCTTAGCTATTACGGAGCGCAAAAAGTTATGCCTAATTACAATGTTATGGGAGTGGCAAAAGCCGCGCTTGAATCATCTGTGCGCTATTTGGCGGCTGATTTAGGGCAAGATGGAATCCGCGTTAACGCTATATCAGCAGGACCAATGAGGACTTTAGCGGGCGCAGTTATTGGCGGGGCGCGTCAAACATTCAAGAAAAGCGTCGCGGCATCTCCCCTTGCTCGACCTGTTGATCTAAAAGAAATCGGTGGCGCAGGGCTGTATTTACTCTCCGATATGTCAGGCGCGGTAACTGGCGAGATTCATTATGTTGATTGTGGCTATAACGCCGTTGGTATGACCCCGCATGAGGATTAGCCTAAGTGTTTTATGGAGCTAATGCGTCATCATGCTCAAGCTTGGCATTTTGCTCTTCTTTTAAAACATTTACTTCTATGGTAAAGCTTTTACATTTGATTGTTTCAAGTGCCATATTCCGTATTTAAGCAACGGCAAGATTTGCTGTCATATGATTAATTCCGCGAATATGTAACTATTGCGCAGTTTATAAACGGTGGTGGTGGATATGCCAAACTTGGTTTATTCGCGATTAATGCACTATAAACACGCCTTCCAGCAAGACATCAGGCACATCAGAGAAAAACCCATCAACTCCCCAGCTTTGTAGTAAGCGTGCTTGGTCTGGTTGGTTGACTGTATATGCTAGGATTTGTTTTTCCATATCCATAATGATGTCGATTTGACTTTGTTTTATCGTATTGGCATTTACATTGATGGTGGATACTTGCAAGTAATCCGCCATTTCCGCCCAGTTTTCAGGAAATTCAGCAGGTAAAATCAAACCACGATGCCAGTCCTCGGCAATATCAGCGGCGGCTTCTAGGCTAACATGTTGGGATGATGAAATAAGCAAGCGGTCATGATCATCCCAAATTGTAGAAAGCAGGTCGAGAGCCACCTCGGCTGTGTCTTTTTCGCGCCCTTCGCAAGGTTTTATTTCTAAATTTAGACCTAGATCCCGCTCCAATAATACGTCTATAGTTTCTTCCAATGTAGGGATTTGAATAGCTGAAAAGCTCTCACCATACCAATTGCCGCAATCAAGCTCTTTGATTTCTGCTAAAGTCTTATCCGCCACTTTGCCGCTGCCGTTTGTTGTGCGATCAAGCGTTTCATCATTAAATATAATCGGGATATCATCCTTGGTGATCTTAACACCAAGATCTATCCATTCCACGCCCATATCGGCGGCAGTATGAATGGCGGCTAGTGTATTTTCAGGCGCGTAGCCCGCACAGCCACGATGTCCGATGATTTTAGGGAGTTTTAGTGGCATATTTTGTCCATTTCTATTTGCTACGTCACAACCTTATTGTAGGTTTTTTGTTTGGAAAAACATACCACACCATGTTTAAGAGGCGGGTAAATGGCGGAGACTGAGGGATTCGAACCCTCGATAGAGCTATAAACCCTATACACCCTTAGCAGGGGCGCGCCTTCAGCCACTCGGCCAAGTCTCCATACCGTCCATTTGTTTAGGTGATTATACTATATTTGTAAAGGCTTTTAGTTATAAATTTTAATCTAAATAATTTTCGTCTTTCATCTTTTTGTGAGAGCCTAAATCAGACTTTACAACCAAGATGAAGCCAGCCAGAACAATTAATATTCCAAGTGTTATCAATGCCTTGAAAAACACATCCCATGCAAGAAATATAGTCCATATTTGGGCGATAGATATTAACGCGCCAATACATACCATGACTATAATGGCTTTTAATAATGTTTGGTGCATCGCTTTATTCTCCGCTTTTCTCTTTTTTCATTACAACTAGGAATGCTTCGCGTTTAAAAAATAATAACATACGGCGGATTTCCCGCTCCATAGTTATAACTTCCCAGCCCGCATCGCCATTTTTATTAAGAAACTCACTAAATTTTATCGGATCAACCTTTGAGCCAGCCAAAAATAGCGAGCCAATCATGCTCTCGCGGTAAATCCCAACTTTGTATTCATATTTAGTCATTTGCCGTAGCTATCCTAACTTTTCTTTCAATAATTTGTTAACTGCGGCGGGGTTAGCTTTTCCCTGTGATTTTTTCATCACTTGCCCAACGAAAAAGCCAAACAGCTTGTCCTTGCCACTTTTGTACTTTGCCACATTATCGGGATTAGATGCAATAACTTCATCAATTAAAGCCTCTATCGCGCCGCTATCAGTTACTTGTTTAAGCCCCTTTTCCTCAACAATATCAAGAGCATCTTTGCCATTTTTAAACATATCAGCAAACACATCTTTGGCGATTTTGCCCGATATTGTATCATCGGAAATAAGAGCAATAAGCCCGCCTAATTTCTCAGCAGAAATAGGGCTTTGCTCCAAGGTTTTTTCATTCTTTTTCAAAATCCCCAAAAGCTCATTAATCACCCAGTTTGCAGCAAGCTTAGGGTCATGACCTTTTGCAACCTCTTCGTAATAATCAGCGCGGCTGCGCTCTGCTATTAAAACGCTAGCATCATAGTGACTTAGTCCAAAATCTTCCATAAATCTGTGTTTCTTTTGATCGGGCAGCTCTGGCAAGCTTGCCTTTATCTCATCAACCCAGTCTTGCGAAAATTTAAGCGGAAGCAAGTCAGGATCAGGGAAATATCTATAATCATGAGCTTCTTCTTTCGAGCGCATAGAACGCGTTTCAAGCTTAACAGGATCCCAAAGCCGCGTTTCTTGAACGACCTCGCCGCCAGATTCTAATATCTCAACTTGGCGAATAGCCTCATATTCGATAGCCTGCCCCACGGCTTTTAGCGAGTTTACATTTTTGATTTCAGCGCGTATTCCAAGCTCTGCATTTGGTCTTCGCATAGATATATTAACATCCGCGCGCATAGAGCCTTCATCCATATTGCCGTCGCAAGTCTCCAAATATCGCACGATCATGCGGATTTTTGATAGGTAAGCTATAGCTTCTTCAGGGCTTCTTATGTCAGGCTCAGACACAATTTCCATCAGTGCGCAGCCCGAGCGATTCAGATCAACATAGGTCTTATTAGGGTGCTGGTCATGCACGGATTTACCTGCATCTTGCTCTAAATGTAGGCGCGTTATACCGATTACTTTTACACTTCCATCGGGCAGGTCAATCTCAATTTCGCCTTCGCCAACAATAGGGTCTTCGAATTGGGATATCTGATATCCTTGCGGCAGGTCAGGATAAAAATAATTCTTACGCGCAAAAACTGAATAAGTGTTGATTTTGGAATTAATCCCAAGCCCCGTTCTTATGGCTTGTTCCACGCATTTTTCATTCAAAACGGGGAGCATACCAGGCATCGCCGCATCGACTAATGATACTTGGCTATTTGGCGCAGCGCCGAACTTTGTGGGCGCGCCAGAAAACAGCTTAGACTCCGCGGTGATTTGAGCATGAATTTCCATGCCAATCACAATTTCCCAATCGCCAGTCTCACCTTTTACTAATTTAGCCATGTTATATATAGTCCTTATTATCTCTTGTTATCTCTGTGATATTCAAAGTCAAATCGACATTGATTCATTATAATTCTATGCTGCGCATGATAGTCTTTTTCCATGAAATAGCGCTCAAGCGGGTTTAAATCCATTGGCTCATATAGCTGTGATCTTATAATCATGCGCGGCGCATCTAGTGCAATATGTTGTTTAAAGCGATCAGCAACACATTTGCAAATCAGTGATTTGCCAATAATGATATCATCAAGGCGCTTTGATATATAACAATCAGTGCTAGCTTTTTTATTAATCACATATCCCATACATGGCGCATATGAATAAGCAAGCATCATGTTGCGGGCTTTTTTGCCAGCTTTTGTTTTTTTATCAAGCCCTTTGAATTCATCAACCGTTAGATTTTCGGACATTTTAGCAGCCACGCAGCTACATAATATATCTTTTTCAATATCATCAAAGGAAAGGCTTTTTTCTTCTATACATGTTTTATAATAGCGATTAGCCATAAGGGCGGCGGTTAGCGGCTTATCATCAGTTTCAACTTTAGGATTTAGGATATCATCAAGCGATTTACTCGCATCACCATTGCTTTGAGCGATAGAGTGGCTAGATGCAAATATTAATATGCTGAAAATGGCTATGGCAAAAAACCTATAAAATCTCATGCTACAGCCCCTTAAATCCTGATAAGTTTTCAATAACTCCCGAAACTTTAAGCACTGTTTCCTCATCCCATGCCCGCCCGATTACCTGCAAGCCAAGCGGCAAACCACCCGCATCAAGCCCAGCAGGAACAGACATAGCAGGCAGCCCAGCAAGGGAAGCGGGAACAGTAAACACATCATTTAGATACATTTTGATCGGATCGTCCTCGTTCTCACCAATAGCAAAGGCAGCAGACGGCGCGGTAGGGGTTAATAATACGTCGCATTTTTCAAATGCAGCTATGAAATCTTGCGATATAAGGCGGCGGACTTTTTGTGCCTTGATATAATATGCATCATAATATCCAGATGATAGCGCGTAAGTGCCAATCATTATGCGGCGTTTGACCTCTTCTCCAAAGCCTTGCGCGCGGGTGATCTCATACATGTTTGTAAGGTCGCCCTCATCTGCTCTATAGCCGAACTTTACCCCGTCATATCGCGCCAAATTAGATGAAGCCTCGGCAGGGGCAATCACATAATATGTGGGCAGAGCATATTTAGTGTGCGGCAAGCTAACCTCTATCGTGGTTGCGCCCGCAGCTTCTAGCCATTCAATGCCTTGCTGCCAAAGCTTTTCAATCTCATCGGGCATGCCGTCCATGCGGTATTCTTTGGGAATGCCTATAACTTTGCCCTTGATATCACCAGTTAAAGCCGCAGCAAAATCAGGCACAGCTTTATTGGCGCTGGTGCTGTCTTTAGCGTCATAACCAGATATAGATTGCAGCAATAATGCATTATCTTTAACGCTACGGGCAAGAGTTCCCGCTTGATCTAATGATGAAGCAAAAGCAATGGTTCCCCATCGAGAGCAACGCCCATATGTCGGCTTAATCCCTGATATCCCGCAAAAAGCAGCGGGCTGCCTTATTGAGCCGCCAGTATCTGTTCCCGTTGCGCCCATAGCTATGCGCGCCGCCACTGCCGCCGCCGATCCACCAGATGAACCACCGGGGGTAAGCTCCGCATCATCGCCATCTCGTTTCCACGGATTTATAACATTGCCGTAATAGCTAGTTGTGTTTGCTGATCCCATGGCAAATTCATCCAAATTGGCTTTACCAAGCATGACAATGCCATCATCAAATAATTTTTGCGTAACTGTGGACTCATATTGCGGGATAAAGCCATCTAATATGCGGCTAGCGGCGGTTGTCTGCACGCCATTTGTGCAAAATAAATCCTTGATAGCGAGCGGAATACCATCAAGCGGGCGGGCATCACCAGAAGCTCTGCGAACATCAGACGCGGAGGCTTGCTCTAACGCTAGCTCAGGCGTGTCGGTGATATAAGCATTAAGCCCCTTATGCACCCCCATTGCATCAATATGCACTTGAGTAAGCTCTACGGCTGTAAAGTCTTTATTATTCAAACCATTAAGAGCTTGTTCAATAGTTAAATCAGTTAGCTTTGTCATTATGTATTATCCTCAATCGCATTTGGCACAACAAAATAGCCTTGGCTAGATTCTGGAGCATTCGCCAAAATTTTCTCCTCATAACCGCCGTCATTTACAATGTCTTCGCGCAATTTCGGGGCAATATCAACTACATTAGCCAAAGGCTCTACATTATCAGTATCAACCTCGGCAAGCTGCTCTACAAAATCAATAATCTTTGATAGGCGCGGGGATATGCGCTCTAGCTCTTCATCACTCATTCTTATTCGCGCTAATGAGGCAACTTTTTTTATGCTTTTTATATCTAACGACATTATCAACCCTTATATTTGAAATATGTATGATTTTTATCACTGAGGTTACTAGCTTGCAAGCGATATATAGGGTAAATAATATTTATGGATTTACTGGAAAATATTTTAGATGCTCGCCCCAAAGATACTGCCCTCATGGGGCTTGATGTTGGCAAGAAAACTATCGGCATTGCTTTGTCTGACAGCGCGCAGAGCATAGCCTTTCCCATTTGCACCATAAAGCGCACTAAATTTGCGCGCGATATATTGGCATTGGAAGAAATTATCCGTGAATATGATATTGGCGGCTATATCATTGGCTTGCCACTTAATATGGATAATAGCGAAGGGCGGGCTTGCCAATCTATCCGTGATTTTGGGCTGGAATTTATTAAACAGCTCCCCGAAGATTTGGGCAAACCGTGGGTGGCTCTATGGGATGAGAGGTTATCCACATCATCTGTGCATGATTTTGTGGATAAAACTGTGGATATCTCTCGCCGCAAAGCAAAAGAGCGGGGCATTGTGGATAAACTCGCCGCCCAGCATATCCTTCAAGGCGCATTGGATTTTATTCAGTGCAGGGCTTAGTATTACCATATCTCATAAGCTCATTACCGTGATTTTTCATCCAGTATTTACCCTCGACAAAATTAGTTGATAGCTCGCGGCATTGCGCCCAAAATTCCTTGCTGTGATCCATATACATAAGGTGGGCGACTTCGTGCGCCACCACATAATCTATGGCATTATATGGCGCGAATATCAGCCGCCATGAAAATGATATTTTTCCATCTTGAGAGCAGCTCCCCCAACGGCTTTTAGTATCACGCACTGATATAGATGATATATGCTTGCCTATGATAGCGGCTTTTTCACTAGCCATATCCGCAAGCCCTTTATGGGCAAGCTTCTTTAAATGCGCAGTTATTCGGTTTGTCGGGTCATCCATATAGGTTTTCACCAGCAATATGTCATCGCTTTGCTTTATTGTGGTGCGTTTAAGCTCACTATTATGCTCTATATTAATCAAAATAGAATCGCCAAACACAGGAATTACCGCACCATCTGCAAAAGCTATCGGAGGGGCAAGATTTTCCAGCGTCTTTATAACCCAATCCTCATGAGCGCTAGCAAAGATATATGCTTTTTTAAGTGACATTTTCTTTGGCACAACAAGATTTATTACGCGCTCGACAGGGTCAAGGCGCAATGCCACGCGCTTGGCACGAGTACTTCGTTTGACAGTGACTAAGTCTTTAATCATGTCTTGGCAGAATCTATTTTGCTCTTAGGGCTATTAACAAGTTTTGCCGTTACTGTTTTCTTTGGCTTTTTTGGTTTTTTTACAGGTGGAACGAGATTTTTTATCTTTGTATCTTTGTGATTCTCAGGTTGATGTTCTTTAACCCATTTACGCATAGCTACAACGCCGTGTTTATCAGGATCGAATTTATCTGGCGCAAGGTCAGGAACTGATTTTAAATCCATAGCGGGAATAGGGGACTTATCCTTGTCAAATTCCCTAATAAAATGCCTAATGCGTGGCATAATCTGAGTGCGCCACTTGCCGCCGTTAAATATACCGTAATGTCCGCACCCTAATTGAAAGTGATGAAAATGTTTGTTCTGTGCTAGTGAATGACATAACTCATGCGCCGCCGCAGTTTGCCCGCGCGCGGAAATATCGTCAAGCTCCCCCTCAACAGTAAGAAGAGCGGTGTGCTTTATATCTTGCGGGCGCACATCTATGAGCTTATCACTATGGGGATCGCGCCATTTCATGCTGCCTTTAGGAAGTGAGTGTTTTTGGAATATTTCTACAATAGTTTGCAGGTAAAATTCCGCAGGAATATCCATGACAGACAAATACTCATTATAGAATTTTTTATGTTTGTCACTTGATTCGCCGTCGCCCTCAATAAGATGCTTGTAAAAATCCATGTGAGAGCCAATATGAGTATCCAAATTCATGGACATAAAGCCTGAAAGCTGCAAAAATCCGGGATATACTCGGCGATTCGCACCTTCATAAAATATCGGCACATTATAAAGTACTGAATTTTCAAACCATTTTAGCGGGCGCGTTTCCGCAAGCTCCGTAACTTCGGTTTTTGATACGCGAGTATCAATCGGGCCGCCCATTAAAGTCATGGTTAGCGGCTGGTTAGGATCATTTTCGCTAGCCATAAGAGACACCGCCGCCAAAACAGGCGGGGCAGGCTGGCACACCGCTATAACGTGAGTTTCGCTGCCCAAAAGGCTCATAAATTCACGCAAATATGTGATATAGTCATCAAGGTTAAACGAGCCTTCAGACATTGGCACTTGCCGCGCATCCTCCCAATCGGTGATATACACATCATGGTGAGGTAGTAGGGATTCCACAGTCCCCCTTAGCAGGGTTGCATAGTGACCTGACATGGGCGCAACTATTAGAACTTTCGGGTCATTGCGCTTGGTTTTGCGCTTAAAATTAAGCAGTGAGCAAAACGGCTTTTCCGCTATAATATCCTCCTCAACCTCAATAGTTTTTCCGCCGATAATAGTCTTATCTAAACCAAAATCAGGGCGTGTAAAACGGCGCGTGAGGCGTTCTATCATCTCAGCATTAGCCGATATTGTACGCCCAAATTGAGTGTTGCTCCAAGGATTAAGCGGATTTTGAAATATGAACTTGGTCACTTTTGCCTGAATGCGTATTGGCGTTGAAAGTGCGTGTTGTAATTCATGAAATTGATAGAGCATAATTGATTCCTTTGATGCTGGCCTTGATTATACTATGCTCCTAACAATTAAACAATAAGCAGCTATATTTGTATGAAAACTTGTATGAAATAAATATTTATGTGTTTTTTATGCAGAAATGCTTGACTTTATATGTGGAATTAGACTATTTTTCCGCATCTGTTTTGAGATTATAAAAATAATATAAGGAATTGGGCTATGAGCCGTCGTTGCATGATTACAGGAAAAGGCGTGATGAGTGGAAATAACGTTTCTCACGCACTTAATAGAACTAAGCGTAAATTTTTGCCAAATGTACAATATACAAGCCTTTACAGTGAAGCTCTTGACCGTTGGGTTAAGGTTAAAGCTAGCGCGGCTGGCCTGCGTACTGTTGAGCATAAGGGCGGGTTTGATGCGTTCTTAACCAGCACTGCACCAACTAAGCTTGATGCTGCTCTTCGCCCATTTAAGGTGCAAGTCGAAAAAGCGTTAGCTTCTAAAGCGGCTTAATAATTTAGTTTAATTTAATTGCATAACCCGCTGTTTTGGCGGGCTTTTGTGCTTGTAGGGTTTTTGTAGGTATGCTTAGCTATCCAGAGTTTTCTTTTGATATAAGGTCACGTGATAAAAACTCAAAGGCGCGCGTTGGCGAGCTTAAAACCCCGCATGGCACGATACAAACTCCGAATTATATATTTTGCGGCACTAAAGCCACGGTGAAGAATGTATCGCCTTGCCAGCTTAAGGAAGCAAAGACCGATATTATATTATCCAACACATACCACCTTATGTTGCAACCTACTGCTGATTTAATCGAAAAGATGGGCGGCTTGCATAAATTTATGGGCTGGGATGGTCCTATGCTAACCGATAGCGGAGGGTTTCAAGTGTTCTCCCTTGGCGAGGGGACGATGGCTAATGAAATTAAGGGCAAGAAGAACAATAAAGTTCACGATAATAAGAATCTGGTTTCTATCACGGAAGAGGGCTGCATCTTTAAGTCCTATGTCGATGGCAGAAAAATCAACCTAACTCCTGAATACTCAATGGAAGTCCAGCGCAAGCTTGGCGCGGATTTGCTTATGCAGTTTGATGAATGCACGCCGTATCACGTGGATAAAAGCTATACCGAGCGATCTATGCATATGTCTATTCGTTGGGGTGATCGTTGCCTTGCCGAATTTGAGCGTCATGATAATGGGGCGCAAAGTGTGTACGGAATAGTGCAGGGCGGTGTTTACTCTGATTTACGTAGGTTTTCGGCGGAATATACGGCGGATCGTCCATTTTTTGGAACTGCTATTGGTGGCTGCCTTGGCGGGAGTGACACGGAAATGTATGATGTCGCTGCCTCTACTGTCGAATATATTCACCCGCAAAGACCAGTGCATTTCCTTGGAATTGGGCGCATAAAAGATGTGTTTACATTTGTGCGCCTTGGCATTGATACATTTGATTGCGTTATCCCAACGCGGCTAGCCCGCCATGGAACGGCGTTTGTGAAGGGAGAGCCGCGCGAGACTATCAACCTTAAAAATGCCCGATATCGCGAGGATGAAAGCCCTTTGGACGAAAATATAGGCATTCCCGCATCTGCTAATTTCTCCAAGGCTTATATTCATCATTTGCTAAAGGCTAATGAGCTGCTAGCCACGCAAATATTGGCACAGCATAACATCGCAACAATGAATATGCTTATGCGTGAGGTAAGGACAGCTATTGAAAACTCATCCCTAGACGCGCTACAAAAAGAATGGCTTGGTAATATTAAATAAAAACTTTAAGCATTTTTAATAAAACCATTGTATAATCATGGTCTTATTGGGGTTTAAAGGATTTTAAGGAAATGGCAGTAAATTATAGTAATAATGAGCATTTAAACTCACTTTTGCTTGTTTTAGAAGATCATACAAGCTGGTTTCATGCGCTGGTGCAGCATGTTTTTTATCCAAAGGATGTGCGCTTATCTGCGCCTCTGGAAAAACCAACATCTTTTGCACAATGGCTGTTAAAAGCAAGCGATGGTGGCGCTATGCCTCCAGAAATAATTGAAAAACTAACCGCTCTGCATTCTGATTTATTTATGCTTTCCGATGCTTTATTACAAATATCTAGTGAAGCTAATAAAAATCCTCCTATTGAAGCGTTCCAGAAATTCATCACTATTTATGAAGAGTTTCTGTTTTATATAAGGCGGATGGAAATGGATATCGTGCTTGACGGCATAGGCTATGATGCCTTTACAGGGCTGCGTAGTAAAAAGCTTGTCTACACCGACATTAACCGCGAATTACAAAGGTTAGCACGTCAGGGCAAAAGCTTTTGCGTTGCTATGGTTCGGATTGATGATTTTGACTCAATTAAATCAAATGCCAATGAAAGCGAAAGTGACGGCTATATTAAATTGATAGCGGAGCTAATTAAGCTAAGCATAAGGTCTTTTGATGATGCTTATTATATGGGCGAAGCTGAGTTTATATTATCTTTAAAGCAAGCTGAAATCTCGGGAGGAATTTCTGCGCTTGAGCGTTTACGAACTGAACTTGAAAAACAAGATATCAAAATGGCAAATAATTCTAAGCAATTGCTTAGCATGTCTTGCTGCATCGCTGCGCCTGTTGAGTGTGATGATGCTAATGAGTTAGTAAAAAATTTGCGTTTGGATTTAAATAGTTCAAAAGATAAAATAACTGACACCGTTCTTGAATATCATGAGCTAAGCCCGTTGCAGCGTTATGTTCAAGATGGTAAGAATTGATATAGTTAAAATAGGTTGTAATTTTTATTAAGGAATTCAGATGTCTAATCTTGAGCAGAATTGTATTGATGCAGGTTTAAAAATGACCGCACCTCGCCGTGTTATTTTACAGGTTTTGGGACAGGCGGGCGATCACCCATCTGTTGATGATGTTTATGCTAGAGCTAAGGAGATAGATTCTTCTATGAGCATCGCAACCGTGTATAGAACTCTTAGCCTGTTTGATGAGATGGGGTTTGTCACTCGTCATGAATTTCAAGAGGGACGCTCTAGGTATGAGGTTAGCTCTGACCACCACCACCACTTAGTTGACCTTGAAACTGGCAAGGTTATAGAATTCAAAGACGAGGAAATAGAAAAGCTAAAAACTAAAATCGCCCGTGATTTAGGTTATGATCTGGTTGAATGCAGGTTAGAGCTTTATGGGCGAAAAATTAAAACGGATGGATAGCCAGCTTCCAGTCCACCTATTGATAGATGCGCAGCTTCGCCCCCTTAATGCGCGCGGGATATTCTACTATATTCAGCAACGCGGGGAGCAAAATACTGGCACGATTTTGCTAAAGCTTAATGGTTTATCAGGGGGCTGTAAGCTCCTTATCCAGCAGCGTGATTTAGACGGCAAACTTGGTTGGGCTAATGCTTTGCGAAAGGAATTAGTCGAGGAGAAAGATGCGGATAACTATATCACCCGCTCTATATCCAACGATCCTGACCTTTGGGTAATTGAGATAGAAGACAGCAAAATGAACAACCCTTTTGTTGAATAAGTTGTCATTCTAGCCCACCTCACGTCATTCCAGCGGATGCTGAAATCTATACTATTTTTAAACCGCAGGGACGCAGAGGGCGCAAGAGTAGTAACAAAGCTTCTTATGTTTTAATCATTTGCATAACTCACGTGTGCATGGTACTGTCGCGCTATATTAAAACACAAGGTGATTAAAATGAGTTACAATATATTTGAAGGTGTGAAAGATCTGGTTGACCATTCCTTTTCTAATTTAAAAGATGACTGGAAAGAGATAGGGGATGCGCAGCCAAATTTATCTCAAGCAAGAAAAGTGTTTAATGAGTTCTTGGAGTCTAAAAAAAACCCTGATTTTAGCCCAAATCAAGATGAAATAGACGAGCTATGGAAATCAATGAACTTAATTATGGCATATGGCAGCCAAAGTGAAATCAAAGCTTTAAAATGTAAAGTCACAAGCCTTAAGGAAGAAAACAAAGATTTTTTTGCTAGCGAAAATAATTGTCAAAATCTTGATGACCGCTCTCCATCATAAGTTATTTTATAATAGATTTGTGTTTTTAGCATAAGTTTTGTAAAAACACTTACCATGAGCAATTTGCAAGAAATAATCAAAAGCCGCCGAACATTTGGCATTATCTCACATCCTGATGCGGGTAAAACCACGCTGACTGAAAAGCTGCTGCTATTTGGCGGGGCAATTCAAATGGCGGGTATGGTCAAAGCCAAGGGAGCGCGCCGCCGCGCGCGTAGTGACTGGATGAAAGTTGAGCAAGAGCGCGGCATTTCCGTGGCATCATCTGTTATGACATTCGTAAATAAAGGCATTACCTATAACTTGCTGGACACGCCCGGACATGAGGATTTTTCCGAGGATACGTATCGCACTCTAACCGCCGTTGATAGCGCGATTATGGTGCTTGATTGCGCCAAGGGCATAGAGACGCAAACGCTAAAATTATTCGAAGTTTGTCGCCTGCGCGATATCCCTATCATTACCTTTATCAATAAAATGGATAGGGACGGGCAAGATCCATTTGACCTGCTGGACGAGATTGAGCAAAAACTAGCGCTCGAGATAGTTCCCGCTAGCTGGCCTATAGGCATGGGGCGCGATTTTAAGGGCTGTTATAACTTGCTGGAAGATAAGCTGGTGCTGTTTGACCGCTCTAAAGGCGAGGCTCTATCGCAATCTATTGAATGCTCAGGGCTTGATGATCCGCAGATTGATAATCTTTTGCCAGCGCAGCAAGCCGCTCAATTACGCGAAGAAGTCGAGATGGTGCGCGGAGTATTCCCCGAATTTGATATCGAGACTTTCCTTGCAGGCGGCATGACCCCTGTATTTTTCGGTAGCGCGGTTAATAATTTTGGCGTGCGCGAGCTGTTAGAGGGATTGTCGAGCTTTGCACCATCGCCAAGACCACAGCCTACAAAAACCCGTGATATAAAAGCTGATGAGCCAAAAGTCACAGCCTTTGTGTTTAAAATTCAGGCCAATATGGACCCTAAACATCGTGATCGCATTGCATTTACAAGGATTTGTAGCGGTAAGTTCAAAAAAGGGATGAAGCTTAAACATATCCGCTCTGGTAAGATGATAACAATTCATTCGCCGCAATTATTTTTGGCGCAAGATCGCGAAGTAGCAGAAGAAGCATTCGCTGGCGATATTATTGGGCTGCCCAATTATGGGGGGCTGCGCATTGGTGATGCTCTAACCGAGGGCGAGGAGCTTGTATTTAAAGATATACCAAGCTTTGCCCCTGAATATATGCAAAGAGCTAGAGCGGAAGACCCGCTAAAAGCCAAGCATCTTGGTAAAGCGTTAGAGCAGCTTGCAGAAGAAGGCGCGGCGCGAGTGTTCAAGCCATATTCTGACCCTGATTGGGTGGTGGGAGTGGTAGGGCCTTTGCAATTCGAAGTTTTGCGCGACCGCATCCGCTCAGAATACAATATCCCCGTTAAATTCGAAGCAACCAGCCTTTATACTGCGCGCTGGCTTGCTTGTGATGATGCTGCTAAGCTAAAGAAATTCATTGATACTAATCAAGTCGCAATAGCTATTGATCATGATGGAGACCCCGTGTTTTTAGCGCGTAACGCTTGGCATTTGCAAGATGCTCAAGATAAAAACAAAGACATAACTTTTAATTCTACGAAATAGGTAAAATGGTTGCTACTGATAAAACTATCGCGCAAGTAAAAGAGCTTTCAGGTGAATATGAGGCAGGTTTTGTCACGGATATTGAGAGTGAGCTTGCACCCAAAGGCTTATCCGAGGACATAATTCGCTTTATTTCTGCCAAAAAGCGCGAGCCGCAGTGGATGCTTGAGCGGCGATTAAAAGCATATGAGCATTGGAAAAAAATGCCAGAGCCTGATTGGGCAAAGCTTAATATTAATCCGATAGACTATCAGGATTCCTATTACTACGCCGCGCCAAAATCCATGGAAAACGCGCCCGAAAGCCTTGATGATATTGACCCCGCCATATTAGAAACTTACAAAAAACTCGGCATTCCATTGCGTGAGCAAGAGATATTAGCGGGCGTTAAAAACCGCACTCCTGTTGCTGTGGACGTTGTGTTTGATTCCGTGTCTGTTGCTACTACATTTAAAAAAGAGCTTAAAAAACATGGCGTTATATTTTGCTCAATTTCTGAGGCGATAAGGGATTATCCCGAGCTTACCAAGAAATATCTCGGCTCGGTCGTGCCATACTCTGACAATAAACATGCCTGCCTGAATAGCGCAGTATTCACGGATGGGAGCTTTGTCTATATCCCGCCAAACACGCGCTGCCCTATGGAATTATCGACTTATTTCCGCATTAATGAGCTTAATACGGGGCAGTTCGAGCGCACGCTTATTATCGCGGACAAGGGATCTTACGTCTCATATCTTGAGGGCTGCACCGCACCCGCGCGTGATGAGAATCAGCTTCACGCCGCAATTGTGGAGCTAATAGCCCATGAAGACGCGGAGATTAAATACTCCACCGTGCAAAACTGGTATCCCGGTGATCCTGAGACGGGCAAGGGCGGGATATATAATTTTGTGACCAAACGCGGGCTTTGCGAGGGGCGCAATTCTAAGATTAGCTGGACGCAGGTAGAGACTGGCTCTGCTATCACGTGGAAATATCCATCATGCATATTAAAGGGTGATAATTCCGTGGGCGAGTTTTATTCCGTGGCGATTACAAATACTCACCAGCAAGCCGATACGGGTACAAAGATGATCCATATTGGTAAAAACACTACGTCTCGTATTATATCTAAAGGCATAAGCGCAGGGCGCAGTAGCTCAACTTATCGCGGGCTTGTTAAAATTATGCCAAAGGCTACGGGCGCAAAGAATTTCACCGTATGCGACAGCTTGCTAATCGGTGATAAATGCTCGGCTCACACTGTGCCATATATCGAAAGTCGCAACAAAACGGCAAGTCTTGGTCATGAGGCAACGACTAGCAAAATCTCAGAGGAGCAGCTATTTTACTGCATGCAGCGCGGCTTAAGCGAGGAAGAAGCAATAGGTCTTATAGTAAACGGATTTGCCCGTGAAGTTATGCAGCATCTGCCCATGGAATTCGCCGTAGAAGCACAAAAACTTGTGGCTATAAGTTTAGAGGGGAGCGTAGGGTAATGGCGAAAATTAAAGCTAAACACAGCGAACACAAACGAAATCACAGCGCGTTTTGTAGTCAATGTCGCGCCCCTGTGTATTCGCTGTGAACGCTGTGGTAAATAATATTTTAAGGTTACTAATATGACTGCAAATAAATATGACAAAAAAATTATAATAAAGTTCATTATACATCACATCATTATGATGATAATGGTTATTATTATGGTTTTTGCCGTGGCTTATGCATATTATATCTTCAAAAAGCAAAATGTTGAAATGCCTATGCCTAAATCAGAAAAAACTAACGGCAAGTCTCACCCTTTGCCCGACTTTATAGTAGATAAAATTAAACCTGATGAGTTGGGGGATCTAAAACCATGATTAATATCAAAGATTTGCATGTATCGGTTCAAAGTGATGAAGGCGATAAAGAGATTATAAAAGGGCTTAATCTGTCTATTAAGGCGGGGGAAGTTCACGCTATTATGGGGCCTAACGGCGCGGGGAAATCCACGCTTTCTTATACGCTTGCGGGGCGCAGCGGTTATCAGGTTACAAGTGGCTCCGCAATACTTGATGGCGCGGATTTGCTCTCACTAAAGCCAGAGGAGCGCGCGGCGGCGGGGCTGTTTCTTGCATTTCAATATCCCATAGAAATTCCAGGCGTTAATATGAGTATGTTCTTAAAGACCTCGATTAATGCTATCCGCAAGCAGCGCGGCGAGGATGAGCTTGACGCGCTTGGCATGTTAAAACTTATGAAAGCTAAAACTAAGGAGTTTGGCATATCCGATGACATGATGAAGCGAGCGGTTAATGTTGGCTGCTCTGGCGGTGAGAAAAAGCGCAATGAAGCCCTACAAATGTCTATGCTTGACCCTAAATTCTGCATTCTTGATGAGACGGATTCGGGGCTTGATATTGACGCGCTAAGAGTTGTTGCGGATGGGGTTAATAGCTTGCGTTGCCCTGAAAAATCCTTCCTTGTAATTACTCATTATCAGCGTTTGCTTGACTATATTAAGCCTGATGTCGTGCATATTATGGCGGATGGTAAGATTATTAAAACTGGCGGGGCAGAGCTTGCTCTTGAGCTGGAGGAAAAAGGCTATAGTGGTTTTATCAAAGGCGAAGCCGCATGATTGACGCAAAAAACCTTCCCACGCCAAAAATTGAGGAATGGAAATACACCAATCTTTCCCGTAGCTTAGGGGGGCTGAAGGCTATAAAGCCGCAAGAGACACAAGAAATACTTATTCACAAAAGCTGTGGACAAGATGGTGGGGAATTAAAGGAAATCTTGTGGACAGGTCTTGATGGCACTCACCATAACCCGCGCCTGAAGGTGGTTTTGGAGGAGGGGGCAGAGCTCACCTTGGTTGAGCGTCATGACGGCGTTGGCTCATATTGGAAAAATATGAGCAGTGAATTTATTATCGGCGCAAATGCTCGGCTAAACCATATCCGAATTGTAGAAGATAGCGAGCAGGCGGTACAAACAAACATGGTTAATATCACTATGGAGCAGGGTTCTTATCTCAATAGTTTTTCACTTAATATCGGCGGAAAACTTACCCGTCACGATATCCATGCGGCGTTAAATGGCGCTAATATTGAGTGTAATTTAAATGGCGTTAATTTGCTTAAAGGCTCTCAGCATGGCGATACCACTATCGTTATGGAGCATGCAGCCCCGCATTCAAGCTCAAGCCAACTTTACCGTACCATTTTGAATGGTAAAGCCCGCGGTGTATTTCAAGGAAAAATCCTTGTCCAAAAACAAGCTCAAGATACAAGTGCGGAGCAAAGCTCTAAGGCTATTATGTTATCTGATGGCTGCGAAATGGATACAAAGCCAGAGCTTGAGATTTATGCCGATAATGTCAAATGCTCTCATGGGGCGACTTGCGGGCAGCTTGATGAAGATCCTGTATTTTACATGCAATCCCGCGGAATCAGTGAGGAATTGGCACAAAATCTACTCATGCAGGCTTTTATAGGTGAGGTTATAGACAATGTTTCACGTGAAACATTACAAGAACACATTAAGGAAAAGGCGTTAGAATGGCTGATGATTTAAGCTCTAAATGGCGCGGTGATTTCCCTGCATTATCAACGACTATGCATGGTAAGCCATTGATATTCCTTGATAGTGCAGCAAGTGCGCAAAAACCCCAATGCGTTATTGACGCTATGAATAAAGTGTTAGAAAGCGGGTATTCCAATATCCACCGTGGCTTATATGAAATATCCCAAAATCTTACACGTGACTTTGAAGCTGTACGCTACAAAGTAGCTAAATTCATCGGTGCGCCTTCAGAAAAGAATATAGTGTTTACTCGCAACGCCACCGAAGGCATAAACTTAGTGGCGCAAAGCTGGGGGCGGGCTAACCTAAAGCAAAATGATGAAATTATCATTACCGAAATGGAGCATCACGCCAATATCGTGCCATGGCAAATTGTGGCGGAGCAAACGGGTGCAATCATAAGGGTTGTGCCGATTACTAGTGATGGAACGCTTGATTTAGAAGCTTTTGCCAAGCTGTTATCCGATAGGACTAAGCTGGTCGCATTTACTCAAATATCCAACGCTATTGGTACTATAAATCCCGTATCAGATATTGTGAAAATGATACGTAAATATAATTCAGATATTAAAATCCTGATTGATGGCTCGCAAGGGGCGGTTCACCAAAAAGTTGATGTGAGCGACATTGACGCTGATTTTTATGTATTTACTGGTCATAAATTATATGCACCAACTGGCATAGGGGTGCTTTATGGCAAATATGAGCTGCTCGAAGCTATGCCGCCATATCAAGGTGGCGGCGATATGATAGAGCGGGTGAGCTTTAAAACTGGCACAATATACCGCGAAGCTCCGTATAAATTCGAAGCGGGAACGCCTGCAATTATTGAGGTTATAGGGCTTGGCGCTGCTGTGGATTACTTGGTGGATAAGTCTATGTATAATATTGCTGCTCATGAGGCGAGGCTGCTTGAATATGCTACCAACAAGATAAGCAATATCAAAGGCTTAACCCTGCATGGCACTAAAGATTTATCACAAAAAGCAGGGATTTTGAGTTTTACCATGGACAACGCTCACCCTAGTGATATAGGCATGGTGCTTGACCAGTGCGGGATTGCGGTTAGAACTGGGCATCATTGTGCTATGCCGCTTATGGAGGCGATGAATATTGGTGCAACCGCGCGCGCTTCGCTTGCAATTTATAGCGATAAAAGCGATATTGACGCTCTTATCAATGGACTGCATAAGGTTAATGATTTATTCGGGTAGATGCAATGGAACAAAAAATAGAAACAGAAGAAAATTATGATCATTTGTCAGAGCCGCCGCACGTGCAAGCTCCGCGCGATCATGCGCTATGGGCTGATATTTTAAAGGGGTTAAGAGAGATTTACGATCCTGAAATCCCCGTAAATATTTACGAACTTGGTCTTATATATGAAGTTGAAATCATGCCAGAGCAAGACGGCGTTTGTGACGTTGAGGTCAAAATGTCTCTAACCTCGCCCGCTTGCCCCGTGGCGCAGGAAATGCCTAGCTGGGTTCAGGGCGCTATTCTGCCTATAGATGGCGTTGGCGGTGTGCAGGTTGAAATAATCTGGGAGCCACAATGGAATCCTTCAATGATGGCGGAAACTGCAAAAATGCAGCTTAATATGTTTATGTAGTGGAAATATAATATTATGAGTAAGCCTATTAAAATCACAGAAAATGCAGCCAAGCAAATAGCCACTCTATTAACGGATACATCCGAAGGAGTACAAGGGCTGCGCCTTAATATAAAAACCACGGGTTGTTCGGGTAATAGCTATAATATCGAATATGTGAATGCGGATAATGACCTATCAAAAGATGAAATATTCACAGATAATGGCGCAAGCATTTATATTCCAAAGCTCTATTCTTGGATGCTGTTTGGCATGACTATCGACTATATAACTGATGAGCTTGGCAATGCACGTTTTGACTTTGTAAACCCCAACGAAACTGGTCGCTGTGGCTGTGGTGAGAGCTTTCAAGTCTAAAACCCTATCTAAACCCCTCAAGAGCCTGATCAATAATACTAGAATCCGCGCCGTCAATATGTGGCAAAGTGCTTAAGAGCTGCCTATATTTTTTTGCCCCTGCCATTCCTTGGAAAAGCCCTGTCATATGGCGAGTGATGGATTTTATGGGCGTACCGTAATCCTTAATTTGTTGCTGGGCATAGGGAATCATCTCGCGGGCAATATCAATGCGGCTCATGACATTATCATTATTAAATACTGATTTTTCAAGCTCCGCCAAAATATACGGATTTTGATAAGCTTCGCGCCCAAGCATAGTGCTATCGAAGGTTTTTAGATGCTCTTGAACTTCTTCTACCATTTTAATATCACCATTTATGGATATATTAAGCTCTGGATAGGCGGATTTTATCTGCGCCGCGCGGGCATAATTAATTTCAGGTTTAGTGCGGTTTTCCTTGGGGCTTAAGCCTTGCAGCCAGCATTTACGCGCATGAATTATAAAGTCATTACATCCTGCATCTTTAATAATAGATACGAATTTGTCTAAAAATTCATAACTATCATGCTCATCAATTCCAATGCGGCATTTTACAGTTATAGGGATATTAACCGCGCGTCGCATTGCTTCTACTGCCTTTGCCACGGTTTCAGGCTCTTTCATCAAAATAGCTCCGATTCTACCCTTTTGAACGCGGTCAGATGGGCAGCCACAATTAAGGTTAATCTCATCATAGCCATGATCTTCGCCCATTTTCGCGCATTTTGCCAAGTCATCTGCATTAGAGCCACCAAGCTGTAATGCCACAGGATGCTCGGCTTCGCTGAAATTCAAATGCCGCTGTTTATCGCCGTGGATAAGCGCTCCCGTTGTTATCATCTCGGTATATAGCAGAGCGTTAGGGGATATTAATCGGTGGAAATACCTGCAATGGCGGTCAGTCCAATCCATCATGGGCGCAACGGATATGGATGAAATATATTTATTCTCTTGATTCATTCTCAGTTCTTTATCATAAAATACAAAGGATGTTATATATAAAATTAAAAAATATGTTTTTCGCTTTTGTTTTATGCTTCGGAACGCTTATTTTCGCATTTTCTGCCGCATCGGGGGCGGTGGATGCTATTTGTGCATTCGAGCCTACTGATCTTGTTTGTCAGTAGTATCTTTATCGCCTTTATCTTCCGTTTTATTTATATCTTTTTCAAAGCCAATAGTGCTTAATATCTTGGCGAATAGCTGGTCGGCATCTGGAGAAGGCTCGCCCATAAGCTCCGCCTCTACTGACATTATCGAGTTTTCCGCAGCCCAAAGTTGAGCAATATATATTGTATCACCAAGCCCTTTACGAGCCTTGCCAAGCAGCCCTGTTTGGCGGTATTCATCTTCTTGGCGAGAGCTTACTTCATATGTTTCTATAACTGTGCCTTTTGTCATGGCACGCACAGTCTTTTCCATAATTTTGGTGCTGAATTCCTTATACATTGCAGGGGTGGATGGGTTGCAGATAATATCAACTCGCACGGTGGATTTAACATCAAACACTTTTGTGTAAGATATAAGGTTATAGCATGTATCTTTGCTCTTTCCTTCGCAATGCTCGGTTATATATGGCTCATCAGGGAATGTGGCGGTGAACTGGCAATAATCAGGGGAGTAGTCTTTGCTGTCATATTTATCTTGCGCGGTGGCGGGTTGAGCAAACATCATAAATAACATTAGCGCCATTCCTGCGAATGCAGGAATCTGTTTGTGCAGGTTGCTAAAGATTCCTGCATTCGCAGGAATGACGTTGTTGGATAGTCTAATCATCTTTTGTCCAATTCTCAGGCGTAGCCTTTGCTTGCTCGCTTGTATCCATGTTTTTAACTTCCCCAGCATCAGGAAACCAGACATATTTTATCCCTTTTTTCTGAGCATAAGCAAGCTGCCTTTTCATTTTTGACGGGCTGTGGAATGTCTCAACATTAAATCCGCGTTTGCGCAATATTTGAGCTGTTTCCATTACCTTAGGGCGCAGCTCTTCGCTTGGCAATATAACTAAAATATCGGCTGGTGACATGCTAAGGCTCGGCAAATTGCCCTTAAGTCTTATGCGATCAAACAGGCGTGAAAATCCGATGGATATTCCAACTCCTGGTAATTTCTTATTGATATAGTTGCTGGCAAGGTCATCGTAACGCCCGCCAGAACATATCGAGCCATAGCTAGGATCGTCGGTAAACACCGTCTCATAGACTGTGCCAGTATAGTAATCAAGCCCGCGCACTATGGATAAGTCTGCTATTACCGCGCCTTCAGGCAAATGTGAGAGCTGCTCCATTACAAATGATAGCTCTTCTATTCCTTCGCGCATTAGGTCATTTATAGCAACTGTTTCTTTTAATGATGATTTTGACGTTATATCAAATATTTTATCTATATTATCAGAGCTTAACCCTATATTTTCTAGCTCATGTGCTATTTTATCTTGGGGGAGTTTATCTGATTTATCAATCCATCTTGTTACTTCTGTAATATTTTCAATGCCAAGCCCTTCAAGCAAGCCAATTAAAATTTTGCGATTACTAATGCGGATTTGGATATTCTCGTTTTCCATGCCGTCTAGTCCGCTTAGTATCCCCCAAATAATGGCGGGCATTTCCGCGTCAAAATGCATGGGCAAGTTATCAACATTTATCACGTCTATATCGCATTGATAAAACTCACGAAAGCGCCCAGCTTGCGGGCGTTCACCGCGCCAAACGCGCTGCATTTGATAGCGTTTGAACGGGAATACTAAATCATTAAAATGCTGCGCGGTATATCTGGCAAGGGGTATTGTCTGGTCAAAGTGAAGGGCTAGCCGCGCTTCTTTATCATCATTTTGCTTGTGCAAGCGTTCAAGCACGTACACCTCTTTATCCACGTCCGCGCCGCCATCGCCACCTTTTGCATTGATAACATTCAGCTCCTCAACGCTAGGCGTTTCGATAGAGCAAAAGCCATAGCTCTCAAACACTGTGCGGATTTGGTCAAACCAAAGCTGCTCTGCTCTTCTAATTTCGGGAAGCCATTCAGGAAAGCCACTAATAGATTTTGGTTTATATATATTACTCATATAAATGTGTTACTTGATGATTGTCATGGGCGCAAGTTCTATCTCTCATCAAAAAGGGTTATTAATTGAGTAGTTAGTGCCTCGGCTAGCTCATCCGCATCGGTGATAGTAATAGCTTTTTGATAGTATTTAGTAACGTCATGACCAATGCCAATGGCGGTTAGCTCGACGTTAGAGCCACTCTCAATAAATCTAATAACGCCGCGCAAATCCATATCGAGTATGTTTGAAGGATTTATAGACAAAGTGGAGTCATCAACGGGCGCGCCATCTGAAATCACTATCAATATTTTCCGCTCTTGAGCGCGGCGCGATATGCGGTTATACGCCCAAACCAGAGCCTCACCATCGATATTTTCCTTAAGCAAGCCCTCTTTGAGCATAAGCCCGATATTTTTGCGGGCGCGGCGCATGGGCGCATTGGCATCCTTATATATAATATGGCGCAAATCGTTAAGCCTGCCGGGATTTGGAGGGCGACCATTTTCCATCCAAAGCTCCCGCGATTTCCCACCTTTCCATCCTCTTGTGGTAAAGCCGAGTATCTCTGTCTTAAGCCCGCAGCGCTCTAATGTTTGCGCGATTATATCGGCGGTCATGGCGGCAATAGCGATTGGGCGACCGCGCATAGAGCCAGAATTATCGATCAAGATTGTAATGGTTGTATCTTTGAATTTTATTTCCTTTTCCTGTTTAAAGGTAATGGGAACGTTAGGGCTTGCGATTGCACTAGCAAGCCTAGAGCTGTCCAATATGCCTTCTTCAAGATCAAATTCCCAAGCTCTGCGCTGTTTTGCCATAAGTTTTCGTTGCAAGCGATTGGCTAGCTTTGTGATGATATTATGGTGAGTGGATAATTGCTGGTCTAGCATATCGCGCAAGCGCTCTAGCTCGAATGGGTCGGACAAATCCTCGGCGCGTATTTCCTCATCGAATCGCGTGGTATAGACGTTATATTGCCCATCGCGATATTTGGTTAAATCATTTGCTACGCTTGGTTTAGAGGGGGGGCTTGGAGCTGCTGGAAGCTCCTCATCATCCCCTAAATTTTCTATTATTTCATCCATCGCCATGTCGAAAGATTCTTCTTGTCCATCGGCATTTTGATTTTCTTCTTGTGATTCTTGAGGCTCTTCTTGAGGTGATTCTTCTTGAGTTTCAGGGGATTCGGGCGAGGGCGTGGATTCTTGTTCTTGTTGGCTTTGGTTTTCACCTTGGTTTAACCCGTATAGGAGTTTTTCTGCCATCTTTGCATAGGCTTTTTGATCGTACAAAAATGGCTTTAGGCTTGAAAAATCAATATTAATATATGGCTGCCACAATTTGATTATTTTCTTAGCCGATATTGTAGCTTTGCGCCCCGTAAGCTCCGCTCTTGCAATAATATGAAGCGCGTCAGGAAGCGGGATATCTTCACGGTTTTCTTTATTGGCATATCCGCGATGCTTGAGCTTTGCATCTAACGCGGTGTCAAGATTTTGCGCCACGCCGTCCATGCTTAATATGCCAATGGCGCAGCAACGCGCTTGCTCTAATGCGTCCATATTCGCGCTGTTATGGTTGCTGTGGATATGCGGGTCATGGTGGGCAAGCCGAAGAGCGTAGCTATCGGCGCAACCACGGATTAAGCGGCGCTTTGATTCGGGCATATTATTCGTCGGGGCGGGCAGAATAGGGGGCTTGTCATGCCCTACCTCATCCAGCGAGCTATTGTCTGATGAAAAAGCTACTTCTAGCTCCTTTTTATGCGCCATAGCGCGCATAGCGCTTGATGTTATTGATTTAAACTGCTCGGGATCATTTTTTCTCATTTGCTTACTTTATATCAAAATTTGACGAAGTTGTAATAATAATGCTATAAGTTATGCATAATAATGAGGGTGATGATGTGAGTTGGTTTAGAAATGTTATATCGGGTGCGGCTGGTTTGCTTGTAGTGGTTGGGCTTCCCGCTGTTATGATTTTTAATGGCGCTAAAGAGGTGTTGGAAGATAATCCAGAAGATGCCAATGATCGCTTAGCAACAGAATCTTATAAACATGACGGTAAGCAATTTTTGGAAGGGGCAACTTTTGGTATTTATGATGCTGATGAAGGCATAACAGCTGAAGGCGTTGGTGACATAATTTACGATGCAGGGAAAAATACTTTAGAATTTACTGGAAATGCTGCGACACAGATTTTTGATAGAGCCTCTAAAGATTTGGAAGGCATAGAACTACCATCTGCAAATAGCACCAATAATCCAAATACCCCATCAGAGCCAGATTGTGATGATATGAATGTTATGATTATTGAGGAAAAATGTTGGGAGCTTGATAATCTCTAATTATAATTCACTGCCTTATATATATGTCATAGACAATTTCTTTATCATTATCTCTTAGAAAAGAGTCTAAATATTCATCTTTTGATAGCGTGTACTCGCTATCATATTTATAGTTTTTCCATTGTTTTTGGAAATCCTTATGGTTTTTGAAGAATGCTGTAAAGCCTTTGTCGGGATCATCAAACTTCATAAGTGCTATCATTTCAGGTTTACCGCGCTCTATATCTTTGGCAATTAAGCCCCCGTATTTCTCCCATGTATATTTCTGCTCTTGCTTAGTTAATTTATTCAAACCAAATAACATCCATAGAGAAGGAAATCTTGAAGCCACCTGATTGGGCGAGTATAGGCTTTGTGTCCATATGATATTGGTTGAGTAGCTCTCCATGAAAAATGGCTTATCGCCTGCTTTTTCTTTTAGCAATTTAGCCAATGACATTTCCTCATATTCTGATTTTGTTGGCATATGTTTAGTGAATGAGAATGTAATATAAAATAGGGCTAATATAACCAAAATAGATATGAGGGGCTTTTTAATATAGGGGTAAAGTAACTGCCCCGCTGCTATACTCATAAGTGTTATTATTGGCATTAAGTGAACAGTAAAGCCTTTTCCTTGTACCCAAAATGCAATAATTGATAATGTCGCTAGCCATGCAAAAGTGAAGCAGAGATATTTTGCATCTGATCCCCCATCCTTGAATTTAGATATTACAATTAAAGCCCCCCCTAACAAAGAAACTGCAATTGTTGTTTTGGTAAATGATTCAACAGTGTAATTGCTTAAATAATAAAGCAGGCTAGCGGGCAGTATTTCACTTATATAATCGGGCATATATATATAAATAAATGATAAATAGGATATTACGCCTATAGCTAACCCCATAAAATCCGCATTTATTTGGATTTTTTTACTTATATATAAGCGTTGCAGGATTAATGCGACGGGCAATATACCGAAATGCGGTTTTACTAATATAAATGGCACATATAGTAATATGCTAAGCCATGTCATATATTGCGGGGTATTATGCTTATTGGTAATGCTTAGCTGCATAAGAATGAACGGCACAAGGGCTATGGCTATGAAGTGGTCTTTCTGCCCGTATTCGGCATATGAAAGTAATGTTACCGCGCCTAAATAGCTGGTTACTATTATAAATCGCGAGGCGAGGTCTAATGCTTTATATTTGCTTAAATAATAATAAGTAAAAAATACCGATATAGCAGTAAATGACATTACATATATTTGAATTGCGAAATGTTTACTAACGCCTAAAGCATGGATTAGCGCGGCTGGCGCGTATATTAAAAAGCTCATTGGTGGGTTATTGTCATAGAAATATTCGGACATGGCTTTGCCCTGCATAAGCATTTCCATGCCTAAATATAGAAACGCGGCATCACTTGGTATGCGAGTGAATAACTGAATTACAGCCCATGGCGCAAGACATATAACAATCAGCATAAATGGATATATATTCTTTATCACTGCGGGACTACGATATTTGTGATTGCCTCTTCGGGGAGGTCTATATTAAAACAGCGTTGATAATATTCCGCAACAATTGGTCGCTCTGCCTCGTCGCATTTGTTCAAAAATGCAAGGCGGAAGGCTAGCTCCCTATCATTAAATATAAGCATATTCTCAGCCCAGCCAATAACGGTTCGCGGTGACATTAATGTAGATAGATCACCGTTAACAAAGCCAACCCGTGTCATATCGGCGAGAGTTACCATTTTGCTTATAGTGTCTTTGCCCTCGGTATTATCAAGCTCTGGCAATTTAGCCAGCACTATTCTAGCTTCCCGATCATGTGGGAGGTAGTTCAGCGTAGTAACCACGTTCCACCTATCCATTTGCCCCTGATTTATTTGCTGCGTCCCGTGATAAAGCCCCGTTGTATCACCAAGCCCGATAGTATTGCTTGTCGCAAACAGGCGAAAAGCAGGGTGAGGGCGGATAATCATGTTTTGGTCAAGCAATGTAAGCTTGCCCTCTGCCTCTAAAATGCGCTGGATTACAAACATAACATCGGGTCTTCCCGCGTCATATTCATCAAATACAAGCGCAACTGGATTTTGTATAGACCAAGGAAGCAAACCTTCTTTCCATTTGGTGATTTGCTTGCCTTCTTGCAAGGTTATGGTGTCTTTGCCTATTAAATCAATTCGGCTTACATGGCTATCAAGATTGATTCGCACGCAAGCCCAGTTAAGGCGGGCGGCTATTTGCTCAATATGGGTGGATTTTCCTGTGCCGTGATATCCTTGCACCATAACGCGGCGGTTATGGGTAAACCCTGCGAGTATTGCCAAAGTTGTGTCATGGTCGAATTTATAAGTAGGGTCAATGTCAGGGACATTAGCCGTACTTTCGCTGAAAGCTGGCACTTGCCAATCGCAATCAATACTAAATGTCTCGCGGACATTGCATTTTGTATCAGGGATAGAGGTATATTTACCTTCCTTAGCCTTGATTTGAGTAATGCTAAACGACATGCCGCCGCGCTCATTTTCTTTGTCTTGATCGAGAGTTTCCATAGTTATCGCTTATTTAGTTATTGTTGGTCGGTTATATCTTGATAGCCTTTGAACGCTAGCTTTAATATTGTATAGGACATATTAATCGTTTTGAGAAGCTCTTCCGCATTTGGGTCTTCTTTGTTTAAGTCAGGGTGATATTTCTTTGCCAAAGTTTTATAGCGTTTCTTAATTTCATCAAGGGTAACAGGTGGAGCTAAGCCCATAATTGCCATGGCTTCATATTCAGGAGTGCTAGTATCGCCTTGGAATTTGTGTTTTTTGTTATTTTCATTACTATTATTACCACCAAAATTATAAGTATCTTGCGCTGTTTTGTATAATTCCTCCTCCATATCTTTATCTGCGCTATATTTCCATGTCGGGCGGTCGCCATAGCGGCTGGAATTCATATGGCTTTGCACATCGCTTGCAGACATGCCAGAAAAGAAATCCCATGCTTTGTTATACTCTTTTACATGGTCAGTGCAAAAACGATAATACTCATTCAAAGCGCGGTGCTTTGGTGCTTTATAATCGCCTTCATTGCCGCAATTGGGCATCTCACAACGATGCGATATTACATGCTCGTCAGAATCGGCAAACTCAGGTGATTTATGTTTTAAAATTATACTAGGCATGGTCTTATTATATAATATAATATCAATATCAGCAAAACATATAATTTATAGACAAGGGGTGAAATGATGATATCAATGCAAGAAACCATAGAAAATAAGCTGATAGCCGAATTATCACCAACACACCTAAAAGTTGAAAATGACAGTATCAAGCATAAAGGTCATGCTGGGGATGATGGTTCTGGCGAGAGTCACTTTTTGGTTGCAATATCATCAGATGAATTTAAAGGGCTTAGCCGCGCCAAATGTCATACAATGGTAGTTAAAATATTAGCAAATGAATTTGAAGCTGTGCATTCCATATCTATTTCAGTAAAACTTTAAAAAATATTAACCCTAAGGTTGTAAGGTTGTTTTTTATGATATACTCTACTCAAAGTTAAATAGTTAATTTATTTTTTATTGTGTGTGGAGAATATAAAAATATGATGAATAGTAATAATAGCATTAAATATACAACCAGTGATCGTGTGACAAGTTCATTAGTAAGTCGAAATATTACAATATTGGGGCGCAGAACTTCAATAAGGCTAGAGCCTGATATGTGGGTTGCCCTTAATGATATATCAGATAGGGAGTCATGTTCAGTTCATGATATATGCGCCCTTGTTTATGTTAGGAAGAGCATGTCAACGTCTTTGACCGCCGCCATACGTGTCTTTCTTATGCTGTATTATCGCGCTGCAACGACAGAGCAGGGACATAATGAGGCTGGACATGGTAATTTTGCAGAAATGAAAAGGCGGGCTGGAATATCTAATGATTGTAACGGGTTTTTCAAGGCATTTAGCAACAAGCAGCAGGATAGTTTTACAAGCAAAGCTATATGATTTTAAATATTTTCTATTTTCTATTTTTATGAGAATCGCATAGCCTGCTTTTATGGCTAAAATAATTACTGATAATTCCTTAAATAAGGCGCGCATTGTTATTCCTGAAACTTCTATTGATGAGGTTGAGCTTATAATGCGTAGGTTCGAAGTGCCTGAAATAGTCGCAAGGTTGTTGTGCCAGCGCGGGATTGAGCTGGAAAATATTGAGAGCTTTTTAAATCCTACATTAAAAAATGATTTTCCTGACCCGTTTTTGCTAAAAGGCATGGGGGATATGGCAGAAGATATCGCAATAGCAATCGAAGGCGGTCAAAAATTCGCTATTTTCGGGGATTTTGATGTTGATGGTGCGACTTCTTCGGCGGTTATATACCGCTTCCTAAAAGCCCTTGGCATAGAGGCGGCAATTTATATTCCTGATCGCCTGTCAGAAGGCTATGGTCCTAATATAGGCGCACTTGAAACACTTAAAAATCAAGGCGCGGATATATTATTTATGCTTGATTGCGGGACAACGGCGTTTGATATTGTAAAAGCAGGAACTGCACTAGGGCTTAAAATCATCATTTTAGACCATCATGAAGCAGAAGAAACATTGCCCGAATGTTGGCATGTTATAAATCCAAAGCGTAAGGATGATAACTCTAACCTTGATATGCTAGCAGCCGTCGGCGTTGCATTTATGGCATCAGTTTCTATTAATGCGCGGCTACGTGATCGCGGATTTTATAATGGTAACGTTAAACAACCAGATTTAAAGTCTTTGCTTGATATCGTAGCCCTAGGCACTATTTGCGATATGGTTCCCCTTATCGGGGTTAATCGCTTATTTGTGCGCGCAGGATTTAGCGTGCCTTATGAGCAGCTTAACCTCGGCATTCGCGAGCTTATGAGCGTGGCGGGGATAAATCCGCCTATATCCACATATGATTGTGGCTTTGTGCTGGGGCCTAGAATAAATGCAGGCAGCCGTATCCATGAGGCAGATTTAGGAGCAAAGCTCCTCACTAGTGATGATATCGAGACATGCAAAAATATTTCATGGACGCTAAATGATTGTAATGAAAAGCGCAAAGTCATTCAGCAAGTAATGGAAGAGCAAGCCATAGCCATGGTGGAAGAGCGCGGCATGGCGGATGATCCGCTTATATTGCTCGATCATGAGGATTGGCATTCGGGGCTTAGTGGGCTTGTGGCGGGCAGGATTAAAGAAAAATATAACCGCCCGACTTGCGTTGTGACTTATGCTAGCGGGCTTAGTGGAGTTAAAGAGGGGCGCGGCTCTGGCAGGTCTATTGCGGGCATTCATATCGCGCAAAGCTTTATTGATGCGCGCGCGGCGGGCATAATTGAAAAAGGCGGCGGGCATGCTATGGCGGGCGGGTTTACCGTTATGCCTGATAAGCTTGATGATCTGCGCGAGTTTTTGAAACCCCATATAGCTAGACAGATGGAAAATACCGATACAAATGTTGAAACTGTGATTGACGGAGTTTTAACTTGCGGCGGCGTTAGCGTTGATTTGGTTGAGATGCTGCAAAATCAAGTTGGGCCTTTCGGGCAGGAATTCCCTGAGCCTGTATTTTTGCTGGAAAATATACGTATTCATAGGGCTGATATTCGCGGCAGCTCTCATATTAGCGTGATGATTAGCGATTGGGAGGGTGGCTCTCGCATTAAGGCTATGGCTTTTAGGGCGGTTGATACGCCGCTTGGGGATGCGCTTTTAAATGCTGGTACATCTGCTCTTAATATAGTGGGAAGGCTTACAATTAATGAATGGCAGGGGCGGAAATCTGCGGAAATGCATATAAGTGATGCTTGTATAATTTAAATTTATGATCTATAAAGTCAGTATTACTTTAGCAATGAGCATATAATGAAACAAATAAATCGAGCTTCGAGTATTTCTTCTTGGACGGTTATTCTCTCAGAGATTAGCCATGTATTTTGCTGCATTATTCCCTCAATGTTTAGTTTTTTAACGGTGCTGGTTAGCATGGGTCTTATTGGCGCGATGCCTGTATGGATGGAAGGGTTTCATCATTTTATGCATGGCTGGGAGTTGCCGCTTATTGCGATGTCAGGGAGTGTTTTAGTAATTGGCTGGGCGCTGCACTTTGTTAGTAAAGCTATGGATTGTCACGACACTGGCTGCGTTCATGAACCGTGCGAGCCGAAGAAGAAAAATACTGCGCGTGTATTACAAATTGCTACATTGCTTTTTGTTGTAAATATTGTGATTTATTTATCCATTCATTAAGATTTTCTGTTATATTCTCTATGTGTTGTAAAATAAAGGAATACCAATGAGCCGTAGTGAGCAAATACAAAAATACCTGTCATATGCAACAAAAACCCTTTTTACTATATTAGGGTTATTAATGATTCTTTCTGTTGTTCATATTGAAACAAATAAGAAATCACCCGAAGAAATTGCCAAGATTTTGGAGGAGTCAAAGGAGATGCGCGCTATTATGGCTAAAGGTGGGCAACTTAATAAAAATCTACCAGAAATATGGCCCCCTAAAATGAATAATGTCTATCCTGATTTTGCAATGATTGACCAAGAGGGCAGAGAGTTTCTTTTATCTAGCTTAAAGGGTAAGGTTATTATTGTGGAATATATTGATATATCCTCTCCCGTTTCACAAGCTCAATCGGGCGCAAGGAAATTTGGAGCTTATTACGCGGCATCATCAAGTGATATTGATGAATATGCAAAGCCATTTGCCGAGGTTTTGAAAAAGAACACTAGCGGCTCTATAGTGCTTCCTAATGATAATATAATAGAGCTTAAAATTATTATTTATGGCGAGGGCGGCGGCGCTGGTACTCGCGATGATGCACAGCAATGGGCGCAGCATTTTAATCTTAAAAAGTCTGACAATGTCATTGTTGCTGTTACTAAAAATGACTTTAGAGGTAAAGAGAGTGATGTTATAATTTCAGGATTTCAGCTATTGGATAAAAACATGTTATTGCGCGTTGATTCTTCGGGCGCTACGCCAAAGCATAGCCTAGCCATGACGCTTGTTCCTTTAGTTCCAAAGCTTATCCGTAATTGAAATTATGGTTTTGCGGGTTTCTCACGCACTATAAATACTGGCTCTTTCGGCGGCGCAGGAGGTGTTATCTCACCAAAATCATGGGATATATTTACCTTGCCATAGCATGTAACGGGAAGTGCCAAAAGCTCTGACCACTTATTCACCCAACCCTCTTCATATCTTGCCTCTTGCACTAGCATAGTTTGCACGCAATTTGACTGAGGCATAGCTTGCAAGTAGCTATGCAGCACTGCTGGCGGTACGAATCTATCTTGCCCGCCAATAAAGTGATATTGCGGGGTTCTTTTAAGTTGGGGAGCGACATCAACAGGATTTAGAGAGTTTTCAAGCTCTTCCATCTCTAATATAGAGCGCTGCATTTTGTGATCTAATATTCCTGACACTGTCCTTATAGATAACACATCTTTTCGCTTTGCCGCTAATAATGTTGCAATAGCCGCGCCGCCTGAATATCCGATAAGATTTACAGCCTTTATATCGTAACGATTTATAATATCATCAAGAGCAATGTTAAATGATTCTATAACCTCAGGAGAAAATCTATCCTCCTTCCATGATCTTTGATCACAAGCTGTTTTTGATATTGTTTCATTATATTGGCATGGACGCGCCAAATATATAACATTCTCGGCGCGGTCTTTTGATGCAAGATGGAGAGCGACGGGGTTTTTAGGGGTAGGGTTGTCTTTCCACTCAAGCGGCGAGGTAAATTCAGAGCCTTCGCCCTCTATATAAATATTAGCAACGCCTCCACGCTCATGAATGCGCTCATATGCTCTTAACTGGTAAGGTGCGGCTACTATATCGCGTTTAATCATCCAAGCTGGAGCGGCTATGCGCTGCGCTGTTTCCGCGCGCATGTAAGGGAACGTAGTAGCAATGCAGCCACCTAATGCAACAACGGACACTAATCCAGCTAATTTACTTATTTTCATTTTTGAATAACCATTTTTATATAATAAAGCCTTAGCCTAACACTTGTTTTGCTGCTAATCACTATTATTTACCAAGCTTTCCACTGTTATTTCAATAGGGGTGTGATCGGAAGGTTTATCCCAACCCCTTGGGGTTTTGTTTATTTTGCAATCGATCAATTTATCGCTCATGACGGGCGATAATAAGAAGTGGTCTATCCTTATGCCGTTATCTTTTTGCCATGCGCCTGCTTGGTAATCCCAAAAACTATATTGATTAGGGTTTGTATTAAACACTCGGAACGCATCGGTTAGACCTATATTTATAATTGCCCTAAATGCTTTTCTAGTCTCTAACTTAAACAGTGCATCACCTTCCCAGTTTTTGGGGTTGTAGCAGTCTTTATCTTCGGGAATAACATTAAAATCCCCGCCAATAATGAATTCTATGTCATTATCGCGCAGCTCTTTAAGGCGAGTATAAAGCCTTTCCATCCAAGTTAGCTTATAATCATATTTATCACCCATAGGATTTCCATTAGGAAGATAGATGTTGATTACCCTAATTCCGCCTATCTCAGCTTCTAAATATCTGGCTTGTTCATCATCTTTATTAAGGGCGTCACTGATAACATTGACAGGGTGTTTTGAAATTATAGCAACGCCGTTATATGCTTTTTGAGTTACAGCATGGCTTTGATATCCTAATGTTTCAAATTCCAGCGTTGGAAATTCAAGCCCTTTAAGCTCTTGTATCATAATAATATCAGGGGATTGCTCCGATATATATCGCTTAACATGCTCCAGCCGAGCTTTGATAGAGTTGACATTCCAAGAAACAATTTTCATGATCCGCATAGTATCACCTCTTTATTATGCATCCAATAATAAAAAATATTTGACTTTTATAGGTAAATCTATATAAAACACAGCATTCTCGAGAAAGAGAGGGCGCGGTGCCTTCCGTTGAGCTTTGTATCTCAAACCTAATGCGGTCTATCGAGACAATTAAATAAGGAAAAAGCTATGAGTAGAATTCAAGCTAAACATAAAATTGATCGCCGTCTTGGCGAAAATATCTGGGGTCGCCCAAAATCACCTGTTAACAAACGTCAAACAGCGCCGGGTATGCATGGCGCACGTCGCTCTAAGCCTACTGATTATGGATTACAGCTATTTGCCAAGCAAAAGCTTAAAGGCTATTATGGTTCAATTGGTGAAAAACAATTCCGCCGCTATTTCAAAGAAGCAAAACGCATAAAAGGTGATACAGGTCAAAACCTTGTAGGTCTTTTAGAGCGCCGCCTAGACGCGGTTATCTACCGCGCATTATTTGTTCCAACTGTATTTGCTGCGCGTCAGTTTGTTAATCACAAACATGTGACAGTGAATGGCAAGGTTGTTAATATTCCTTCATATCAAGTAAAAGAAGGTGACGTTGTTGAGGTTCGCGAAAACTCCAAGAAAATCCCAATGGTAACTATTTCTGTGGAATCAGGTGAGCGTGAAGTTCCTGAATATATTGAAGCTGACCTTAAAGGTCTTAAGGCTACATTCCTTCGTATTCCAGCTTTGGATGAGATTCCGTACCCTGTTCAAATGGAACTCAACTTGATTGTTGAATTTTATTCAAGGTAGTCTTCGTTCTTTGCTTTAATTTATCATATAAAAGGAAGTCGCCTCCTTCAGGTGGCTTTTTTTATTTGGAATTTTTGTTGCCGCGCAAGGCAGATAATATTCCATGAAGTGTGCGAAGCTCTTGATCGCTTATATCTGCTCTTGTAAAAAGATTTTGTATATTACGTTTCATTGTTGCACGCAAATCTTCGGAGCGGAAATATTTGCGCTCTTCCAAGTCATTTTCAAGGCGTGATATAAAGTTATTCACCTCACTTTGCTTGGCGGGGAAGCTGCCTCCCATATCAAGGTTAGCATTTATAGGGTGCTGCTTTGCCCATTCATAAGCAATTAAAAGCACGGCTTGCCCAAGGTTGATTGACGGGAATTCGGGGTTTGTTGGAATGGTTATTATAGCTTGAGTTTGTGATATCTCATCATTGAGAAGCCCCGTTCGCTCTGCCCCGAAAATAACCCCAATATTCTGATTTTGAGCAATGCGAGCCTTCCCCTCGATAGCCGCGCTCATAGGTAAAAATTCAGGCTTTATCATGTCGCGCCGCCGCGCCGTTGTGGCAAAGGTGAAATGCAAATCGCCAATCGCATCTGATAGGTTATCAAAAACTCTAGGCTTTATAACGTCAAACGCGCCCGAAGATAGAGTTATTGCCCGCTCATTAGGCCAGCCATCACGCGGATTTACAAGGCGCAAGTCGGTAAGCCCAAAATTAAGCATGGATCGCGCCGCCGCCCCTATATTTTCTCCCATTTGCGGGTTTGACAATATTATTGATATCATATTATTAATTAGCCTTAAATTTTTGGTCTGTTTAGCCAGCTCTTCTTGCCTGAATTACGTATCATTACATTTTCGCGCTGCTCATCAATTCCCATTGCATAGATTATGGGGTTATCACTTTCTTGGCGTTTGGTGAAATCTTTTTTGCAAGACAGCCCGTCCCAATTAATTTGGATAAGGCTTTGAGCCACCGCCCCGCCTAATGTTGTTCCTGCCCCTAATATTATAATGCAATCAGGGGCAAATTCTTTCATACCAACGTGAACCGCGCGGGTGAAGTCATAATATTCGCAGACTTGATGAGCAAGCGTGTAGTCATATATTGCTTTGTTATCCGTTGCATGAGACCTCCATATATGCCCCCGCCCATCAATTAATGGAATATGAGGAGAGCCAAACATATCACTTTTAAATATATCCAAGGCTTTATCTGATATAGGTTTTTGTAGCGGCGTATGAAAAGCCGCATGGTTGGGCAGAATAAGCGGAAAGCGTTCTTGCACTGATGGTAATCGTTTATGCAATGCTTTGATAGTTTTATCACTTCCGCCAAATACGATAAATCCGCCAAGCTCTATGGATATATATGCACCGCATTTATTAATGATCTGCATAATCTCTTCGCGCTTACCATCAATTATGCGCCAATTATCATCCATAATAGGATAGATTAACTGCCCGCCGATAAGCTCGCTTTGCATCATCGTTCCCATAGTATTTATGAGCCTGAGCGTGCTTAGCTCGGATAGCGCACCGCCGCAGCCAAGCGCGATATACCAGCCCATAGAATTACCAGTAATGGCTACTATATCAAACTTATCTTGATCTATCGACATATAATCGCCATAAGCGCAAGCATATATAAGGGGTGAGGCGTTATCTCCGCGCGTGTGCGTCTTAATGGAGTATGCGGGGGCTTGGTCTAAATCCGTTATAGTTACTTGGTTTTGCGAGCTTCGATATTCATCAATCATAGAGATAAACTCTAGCCTATCCGAGTGATGCTTATATAAATATCCAAGCTCTGATTTGTTGTAAGTTCCTCTGCCAGCGGCAATTACTAATGCTCTTTTTCTCATGATATAAGCTCCAGCGCGTGCGCTATGATTTTATCCTTGCTTGGAAGTGTGACAGCATAAGCCTTGCCCAGCGGGATAAAGCAATCATCCGCCGTTAGGCGTTCAAGCTTTGGCAATGGCGCAGAATTTTCCATTATCATAGTCATTAATGCTTCACTGATAGAACCAGTTCTGCGGCATTCATCAACGATTAACACATGGCTGCAAGGCTTGATTGCGTTAAGGATTGCCTCCTCATTAAGCGGGGCTAGCCAGCGCATATCTATAATGCGAAGTTTTATATTATGCTCATCTTCTAAAATCTTTCCAGCTTGGCGGGATAGATAATATCCATTGCCATATGTGAGTATGCAAAGCTCTTTGCCTTTACCGTGGACATGGATATCACCAATGGCTATTGGTTTGGTATCTGCATATTTGGCAGTCCAAAGCCCGTCTTTATCCGCGTGCAGATCGCGAGTCATATATAGGGCTATTGGCTCTAAAAATACGATAACGCGCTGCTCCTCGCGGGCTAGCCGCACCGCCTCGCGCATCATAGCGACCGCGTCCGCGCCATTAGATGGACATGCTATGATAATACCCGGAATATCGCGCAGCACAGCAAAGCTATTATCATTATGAAAATGCCCACCAAAGCCTTTTTGATAGGCAAGCCCCGCAATGCGAATAACCATAGGATTTGTATATTGCCCATTGGAAAAAAAGCTAAGAGTTGCCGCCTCGCCGCGAAGCTGGTCTTCTGCATTATGGAGGTAGGCAAGAAACTGTATTTCAGGAATGGGAAGAATATTGTTATGCGCCATGCCAATGGCTAGCCCCAATATGGTTTGCTCATCAATCGGGGTATTAATAACGCGCCTTGCCCCGAATTTTTCATGAAGCTTAGCAGTGACGTTATAAACTCCGCCTTTTTGCGCAATATCTTCGCCCATCATTACGATGTTATCATGTTCAAGCATTAAGTCATGTAACGCCCAATTTATAAGCCTCGCCATATGTTGTGGTTTTTTGTCAAAAACATTGTCATCTCGACCTTGTGGAGAGACCTTAAGATCCCTCGGCTTCTCTCGGGATGACATTATTAGAGGCGGCGGAATAATACTTGCCTGCACATCTTTAGAAGTTGTGAGTTTTGGGCGTTTTATAACTTGCTTTGCTGCGGCAGATACTCGCTTGCCAATTTCATTGTAAATATATAATATCTGCGCGGGAGTTAAAATATTATTTTGGATAAGCAGGTTAGCGCTATGTAGCAGCGGATCATTAGCTTCGCCGCGTTCAATTTGCTCTTTGCTCATATATGCTGTTTGTACGTCCGCGCCAGCGTGACCAAGAAAACGCACGCATTTTTTATGCACAAATACAGGGGATTTATTGGCTCTGGCATAAATAGCCGCTTCTTTGACTACTTTATAAGTCTCAAGTGCATTAAGCCCATTACAGTGAAAATATTTAAGGGCAGGGCGGTTGCTAAAATTATTATATATCCAGTTATTAGGAGTAGGGGTGGATATGGCTATATTATTATCCTCACATAAAAACATGATAGGCATGGCTGCGCCCTGATATGCCGCCCAACAAGCAGAGTTAAATGCGCCCCCCGCAGTTGAATGATTAACCGAGCCATCACCGAATGAGCAATATATAAGGTCATTCGATTTATTCATAAGGTTAAGGCTGTACGCCGCGCCAACTGCTTTGGGCAGGTGCGATGCAATAGTGCTGGTTTGTGGTGGAATGTTAAGGGCTTTGCTTCCCAATACTTTATGACGACCTGCGGATATTGGATCATCGCTAGAGGCGGTAAAGCTTAGAAGCATATCCCAAAGCGGGGTTTGCCCTGCTAGTTGTTTTGATCTTTGTATAAAAAATGCAGCATCACGGTAATGCAAGAATGCCATATCTTTAATATTAAGCGCGGCTGCTACGGCTGCATTTCCTTCATGCCCCGCACTTCCGATAGTGTAGAACCCCTCGCCAATAGCTTGCAATTCGCGGGATTGCATATCAAGGCGGCGGCTTAATATTTGGCTTTCGAATATCTCGACAAATTGCGAATTACTAAGCCCAACATTTGCAGGGCTAATAATGTTTGTATCAGGAAAATCTTCATTTTTAACGCCGGATAGAAAATTTTCATGGATTATTTTTGCTCTATCGCTCATTAGAATACTTTAACATTTGCCTATGCTGTTGTATAGTTTTGTTGGTTATAACAAGGGAACAAAATAATGAGCAATTCAGTTTTTCAATGGGAAGACCCTTTGTTATTAGATACGCTTTTAAGTGATGAGGAGCGCGCAATTCGCGATATGGCGCGGAGCTATGCCCAAGACAAGCTTCAGCCAAGGGCATTGCAAGCTTATAGAGATGATAGCTTTGATCCTGATATGTTAAAAGAAATGGGCGAGCTTGGCTTGCTGGGCTCGACCTTGCCCGAAAAATATGGCTGCGCTGGAGTTAGTTATGTTTCATATGGATTAATAGCGCGGGAGATTGAGCGCGTAGACTCTGGCTATCGCTCGGCTTTATCTGTGCAATCTTCGCTGGTTATGTATCCTATCTATGCTTGGGGCAGTGAAGAGCAGCGCATGGAATATCTGCCAAAGCTTGCTATAGGTGATTTGATCGGTTGTTTTGGTTTGACCGAGCCTGATTCTGGATCTGACCCTTCGGGCATGACTACTAGAGCGGAAAAAGTTGATGGCGGGTATAAACTAAATGGCGCTAAAATGTGGATTAGTAATTCCCCGATTGCAGATATATTTATAATTTGGGCGAAATCTGCGGCGCATGATGGTGATATTAAAGGCTTTATATTAGAAAAAGGCATAGAAGGTCTATCAACTCCGAAAATCGGTGGCAAGCTATCGCTTAGAACATCTATAACGGGTGAGATTGTTATGGACGAGGTTTTTGTTCCTGAAGAAAACTTACTTCCAAATGCTAGCGGGCTTAAAGGCCCATTTGAATGTTTGAACCGCGCGCGCTATGGCATTGCATGGGGAGTTATGGGCGCGGCAGAGTTTTGCTTTGCAGCGGCAAGGAGCTATACGCTTGATCGCAAGCAATTTGATAGACCGCTAGCGCAAAACCAACTTGTGCAAAAAAAGCTCGCCGATATGCAAACAGATATCGCGCTGGGATTGCAAGCAGCCTTGCAAGTCGGGCGGCTTATGGATCAAAATAATTTTGCCCCCGAAATGATATCAATGATTAAGCGCAATAATTGCGGCAAAGCTCTTGATATTGCGCGAATGTCACGTGATATGCATGGCGGTAATGGCATATCTGATGAGTTTCATATAATGCGCCATATGTGTAATTTGGAATCGGTTAATACTTATGAAGGTACGCACGATATTCATGCTCTTATTTTGGGAAGAGCTATAACAGGATTACAGGCGTTTTATTAGAACTTCCAGCATTCAAGTACGAACGTTGTCAAATTTCGGATCACGTATAAAAATACGCTTCACCTCATTTTCCTAGCCGTACATAAATGCCGTTTGCTCTAATCACAATATTATATTAAAAGGTAGGCATGGTTTCTATTTCACAAATAAAGCGTCACAAGACGCATAGCGTTAAAGTTGGTAACGTCGTAATAGGCGGCAATGCGCCTGTTGTGGTGCAGTCCATGACCAATACAGATACGGCGGACACGGACAAGACTTATGAACAAGTAAAGCGGCTTTATTTGGCTGGGTCAGAGATTGTGCGCGTAACAGTTAATAACGAAGCGGCGGCGTTAGGCGTTATTGAGCTGAAAAATCGCTTGGATAAAAATGGGTTAAATGTGCCTTTGGCGGGGTGCTTTCATTATAATGGTCACACATTACTTAATGATTACCCTGATATGGCGCAAGCCTTAGATAAATACCGTATAAATCCAGGTAATGTAGGTTTTGGCGCAAAGCGCGATTCTCAATTTGAGCAAATGATCGAAAAAGCCGTAGAGCATAACAAACCCGTTCGCATTGGCGTTAATTGGGGGTCGTTAGATCAAGACCTAGCAACCAAGATTATGGATGAGAACTCAAAGCTTGATAACCCCTTACCCGCCGAAGAAGTAATGCGAGAGACTTTGGTGCAATCTGCCCTTATAAATGCGGAAAAAGCGGAGAATATCGGTCTATCCAAAAATCAAATTATATTATCCGCAAAAGTAAGCCGTGTCTCTGATTTGATAGCGGTATATCGTGAATTAGCGCAAAGGTCTGATTATGCGCTGCATTTGGGTTTGACCGAGGCAGGGATGGGCAGCAAAGGCATCGTCGCCACTGCGCTTGGTGAGGGGATATTGCTCAATCAAGGTATCGGCGATACTATTAGAGCGTCTCTAACGCCAGAGCCAAACGGCGATAGAACATTAGAAGTGCGCGTATGTCAGGAGATTTTGCAAGCCTTGAATATAAGGTCATTTGCCCCTGAAGTTACAGCTTGCCCTGGTTGCGGGCGCACAACCAGCACTGTATTTCAAGAGCTTGCCCAAGATATTCAAAACTATATCACCTTGCAAATGCCTATATGGTCAGGTAAGTATATCGGCGTTGAAGAGCTTAAAATAGCTGTGATGGGATGCATCGTTAACGGCCCAGGCGAAAGCAAGCACGCCGATATTGGTATAAGCCTTCCGGGAAGCGGCGAGAGCCCAATTGCGCCCGTATTTATGGACGGTAAGAAAACTCATACGCTGCGCGGTGATAATATCGCGGGCGAGTTTCAAGGCTTGCTTGAGGATTATATTATTAAAAAATTTGGTTAAATTTAAACAGGAGTAAATAAAATGTTAATTGGAGTACCTAAGGAAATTAAAGTTCTCGAACATAGAGTAGGGCTTGTGCCTTCTTCGGTAAAGGAGTTAACCTCTCGCGGTCATGAGGTTTTGATTGAAACCAATGCAGGGTTAGGAATTAATTTTACCGATGATGATTACAAAAATGCTGGCGCGAAAATAGCCAATAATGCCAAGGATATTTTTGAACAAGCTGACATGATTATCAAGGTTAAAGAGCCTCAAGCGGGGGAATGCAAAATGCTTCGCGAGGGGCAAATCTTATTTACTTATCTACATTTAGCAGCAGACAAGCCGCAAGCTCAAGGTTTAATTGATTCGGGTTGCGTTGCTATTGCTTATGAAACGGTAACTGGCGCGGATGGTCATGGACTGCCATTGCTAGAGCCTATGAGCGAGATAGCGGGGCGCTTATCCGTTCAAGTTGGCGCGTTTAATCTGCAAAAACATATGGGCGGTCTTGGTCGTTTAATTGGCGGCGTTCCGGGCGTTAAGCCTGCGGAAGTGCTTATTATTGGCGGCGGAGTGGCTGGCTTTCACGCCGCGCAAATGGCAACAGGGCTTGGCGCGAATGTAACTATATTAGAGCGATCAAATACCCGAATGAGATTTTTGGATGAATATTTCCACGGGCGTGCAAATATTGTGTACTCTAATATTGATACGTTGGAACGCGCATTGACCGAGGCTGATCTTGTGATTGGAGCTGTGCTTATACCAGGGGCTTCTGCGCCAAAGCTGGTTACTCGTGATATGTTATCCACCATGAAGCGCGGCGCGGTTATGGTTGATATTGCCATTGATCAAGGCGGGTGCTTTGAGACTAGCAAGGCCACTACGCACGCCGAGCCTACTTATGTGGTTGATGGGGTTTTGCATTATTGCGTGGCGAATATGCCAGGCGCTGTGCCGCTTAGCTCTGCTCTTGCGCTTAATCATTCGGTATTGCCTTATGCTTTGCGCTTGGCTGATAATGGCTGGAAAAAAGCGCTTAGCGATGATTCTAATTTCCTAAATGGGCTTAATGTTTGCGCTGGAAAAATCACCAATAAACCAGTGGGCGAAGCTTTGGATATGAAATATGTGGATTCAAGTGAATTTCTTTCTTGACGAGCGGGGGAGCTAGTTATATAACATTTCTCATCTCAAATGCGCGGGTGTAGCTCAGTTGGTTAGAGCGCCGCCCTGTCACGGCGGAGGCCGCGAGTTCAAGTCTCGTCACTCGCGCCATTTGAGGTCTTTTGAATAAAAATACAGTAATTTCAATTACGCAGTGCCGTGGGTTGAAAACAAGGTCTGTCAGTTCAGGAAAAATAAGGAAGCTGTGACTATCTTTAAATTCCTAAAGGATTATCAGGATTAATCCCATCCATAAATTGCTTTTGTCTATCTGCATTTGTGATTTGATAAACCAGCCCAATCCAACTAGCCAGCGTTGAGCGCGCGCTATCTGTCCATGTGTTTTCCAGCATATCATGTATTTCTTTATTCAAATGCTCAAGCTCAGATTTACTCATATCCATCGAGTTATATTGCATAAGTTTTTCCATTATATCAGCAGTGAAATAATTAGCAGGAACTGGCGGCGGCTCGGCTCTATCACCTGATTTATAGAGGTTAACCTCTCTTTGATATTCTTTAAGCAGGCTAACCGTGTCATATTCGGGATGACCTTGCATGCAAATAAGGCGAAATCCGTCAGGGCTAACGGCTATATGAGTTCCAGCCTCCGCGCTTTCTATTAAAGTTTTCATGCCAGCTTGTTTGAACTGAGCGCTTGAGATATTGTTAAAACGCGAATGCGGCACATCAAATGAAGTGTTCATATTACGCACAAGCGGGTGAGTGCGCTCCACCACATTATGCTTATAAACGCCCCATAACTTACCATCAGGAAGGGCAGATCGTTTCAAGCCATGGCGAGATTGCATGACGGCGTGCGTTGCAAGGCATGAACACATGGTAGAGGCTACATTATTCCACGACCATGCCATAACCTCTTGTAATGGCTTCCAAAACGGCTCTTTTTCAAGGTCAGGCTGTGATATATTTGCTCCCGTAATAATAAGGGCGTCAAGCCCATCTTCTTGAAGTTTTTCGAATGGCTCATAATATTGATCTATATATGATCTGGTTTTTTCGCTGCGATCTAATTCGGGCAGGGAGAATGGGTGGATATATAATTGCGCGATTTGATTACTTTCCCCAACAAGGCGGAAAAATTGACGCTCGGTTGCTTCTAAGGCTGCGTCAGGCATCATGTTAAGCAAACCAATATGAAGCTCACGAATATCTTGATGCTCGGCGCGTTCGGGAGGAAGCACAGTGCGTCCTTCTTTTTTAAGACGCTCAAATGTTGGTAAATCTTTATATGCAACTAAGGGCATTACTATTGAACTTCCATTTGATTATATGTGTGTGACATGTAATAAAGCTTATTCAACTTGAGACAAAAACACGACAATGTCAAAAAATTTAAGCGATATTCGCGAAGAAATAGATTCTATAGACAATCAGGTGCATGATTTATTTATGCGCAGGGCTGATCTTGTGTCATCGGTTTCCGCTGCTAAAAAGCTCGCGGGCTTACAAATTGTCCATCCCGCGCGTGAGGCAAAGCTAATACGCAGATTGTTAGATCGTCACTCAGGGGTATTGCCGCGCTCAACTATTGTGCGTATTTGGCGAGAGCTTATAAGCTCGGTCTCACTGCTGCAAACGGGTTTAAGCGTTGTTGTTTCTTCATCCTCATACTGGGATATTGCGAAGAATTATTTCGGCAGTGAAACACCCATGAGCAATGTTTCAAGCGCAGAAAATGCACTTGATGAAGTAAGGGGAAACGGTGTTTACTTCGCGGTTATGCCTTGGACTAAATCAGGTGAAGATGCTCCGTGGTGGGCTAGCCTTGTTGATGAAAACAATGATTTATCTATCGTGTGCGCTTTACCATATGGCGGTGATATTTCAAATGATTCTAAAAAAGCCTTGGTGGTATCTAAGATTGATTTTATGTCATCTGATAATGATATTAGCTTTATTGGAGTCTCATTAAATAATAACATTAATCGTGATATTATCATTAATAATGCAAAAGATGCAGGATTTGAAATGGTTAATATATTTAGCAATAAATCGGATAATATGTATTTATTAGAGGTTAAGGGGTTTGTAGATTCTTCTTCTGATAAAATGCTCGCTCTTTGTAAATATTTAGATGGTAACTTCTTATATTGCGGCGTTATTGGCGGCTATCCCGTAATAACAATTTAATAACATAAAGAGAATTATCATGATTGAGAAAATTACAATTATAGGCATGGGGCTTATTGGCTCATCCATTGCCAGAAATATACAAAAACATAAGCTAGCCAAAACGCTGGTTGCTGCGGATTTAAGCGAAGAGGTTTGCTCTAAAGTGGCAGAGCTTGGCATTGCTGATTACGTGACAAATGACTTAGCACGTAGCGTAGAGGGCGCGGATATTGTTATATTATGCGTACCAGTGGGCGCGATGGGCAGCGTTGCCGCAAGCATTGCCCCTAACTTGAAAGACTGCGCGATTGTTACCGATACTGGATCGGTTAAAAGCTCGATCATAAAATCTTTGGACGGAGCTTTACCTGATAGCGTTGATTTCGTGCCAGCTCACCCAATAGCAGGGACAGAATTTTCAGGCCCCGAGTCAGGTTTTGCAGAGCTGTTTGATGGGCGCTGGTGCATTTTAACGCCTTTGCCAGATACAAGCATAAAATCAGTAGAGGCAGTAACAAAGCTTTGGGAGGCTTTCGGCTCTAATGTTGATATTATGAATCCAGAGCATCACGATTTAGTTTTGGGAGTAACCTCGCATCTGCCGCATTTAATTGCTTACACAATTGTTGGTACAGCCAATGATTTGGAAGATGATATTAAGTCCGAAGTAGTTAAATATTCCGCAAGTGGATTTAGAGATTTCACGCGCATAGCCTCGTCTGATCCAACAATGTGGCGTGATGTGTTCTTGAACAACAAAACCGCAGTGTTAGAAATACTTCAGCGTTTCACCGAGGATTTAACCGAGCTACAAAAGGCTATCCGCAAAGGAGACGGGGATTATCTTTATCGACGTTTCGATGAAACGCGGGCAATCAGAAAAGAGATCATAGACCAAGGTCAGGCTTAATCACCTTACTTAACAGGCGGTAGCTCAAAAATTTTGATAGGCCCTAGATACACCTTGTTTCCTTGGCTTGTTATTGTGCTATTTAAAACTCCGTCAACAGCAATAGATTGCAGCACAGTATAGGCAAGCATTGCTGCTTTTGGGTCTATGATGTTAGAGCTTGCCATTTCTTCTAGCATTGGCTCAAAATTTATCAATTTAAGAGCAAGGTCAATTACGGGGTAGGGCGGCGATGAAAAGTCAATCATACCAGATGCCTGCGCTCTAGTTTCTGATTTTGCCAAATATGCATATTCTATATTCAAAGCATCATCACCAGCAATAATGCGCGCATCTATGCCATCAAAATCCAGCGGAGTTTTCCAGTGATTAGCCAAAATTGTGATGTCTCCAGTTTTTATATCAATGGGCATATTCATAAAAGGTAAGCTTTGAGCTTTTATAGATTTTACAGATAATTTGCCCATTCGGGTTTTTATGAATTGCTCACCCATGGAAAGTTTTAACTTAAATGGAAAGCCGTGTATTTTAGGTTCGGCTATTTTATGTTCAATAATATTTGTGTTATTCTTCAAATCATTAAGTGAGCTTATCACGGATTTTTTTACTATATCAGCGGCAATGAACCAGTTTGCTGTATATATAATTACCAGCAATAACAGTGCTATAGAACCTATGTTTGATTTGGCAGAGGGAATGGTTTTTTTGCCTTCTTCTGCCAATCTACTGGATTTTTCCTCCAATTTCATCTCTATAATTCTTAAAATTTCAGAGCTATCATCTGATGGCATGATAGGAGGCATAAACTCAAACACGACATGCCCTGATCTTTTTATCCATGAGCCTTTAGGGTAGAACACGCCCGTATTAAGGGCTAGCGGCACTATAGGCAATCCCGTGGCTTCTTGCATTCTAACAATCCCGATTTTATAGGGCTTGTCCTTTGTTGTGATATCAGGAGCAACGCGCGTTCCTTGCGGGAATATCACAATCGGGCGACCTTGAGACGCTACTCTTTGTGCGCCCTCTTTTATGGATTTTATAGCCGCCTTTGGCGAGCTTCTATCGATAGCTATAACATCACTTTTGGCCAGATATTTTCCCCATAAAGGAATTTTTAGCAGCTCTTTTTTAAGTACAATTGCGGGATTATTAAATAATATATGCAGCTTAAACGTTTCATAGGCTGATTGGTGTTTTGCCGCAACGATGTATGATCCTTTTGTAGGAAGGTTTTCCAGCCCTCTTATCTCATATGTAAGCCCTAATATATATTTTTCTAAAAATGCAGTCGAGTATGAAAACCCGCGAGCAATGGCAAGAAATACACTATGTGGCAAGAATAATGTAGGCAGCAGCAATATGCAGCTAATCGCTGTTAAAGCGTAAAAACAGAGGTTAAATATGGTAGAGCGGATAAAAAATGGCGGCATTTGTGGCATTTAGTGTCTTTCAATCATAATTAATGCGGTTCTAAATAATATTTTATTATATTCACTAAATGTTATTTCCCAGAATTTTAAATCTTTTAATGAGCGCTCTATTTTTATCGGGTGAGGAATTATATTTGTATCTTTAATTATATTCTTAAACTCCAAAAGCGCGCGATCCATGTGGTAGGCGGAAGTTACAAGATAGATGGATTTTATATTATTAGAGTTAATCCATTCTTTCGCTTCTAATGCATTTTCAATTGTAGTTGTGGCTTTATATCCTAATATAATGCAGCAATCAGGGAGTTTTTTATCCCCGCCCCACATGGAAGTTATCTCTGATTTTGTAACAGATTGGTGAACGCCTGTTATGAATAGTTGCGGTGATATTTCTGTAGAAAACAGTTCAATCCCAGTTTTCACGCGATTATTACCACCAGTTAAGACTATGATAGCGTCTGTTTTTTTCATGGTAATAGGTTTTTTTGTTTCAACAATATTTACAATAAATAATGCATACCCGCCAATCCATAAGGCAAGCAACACAGCAATAGTGATTCTAAATATCTTTTTTATCATGATGTTTTTATTTTAGGGCATTTCTTGCAAGCTATGCAAGACCGTAAATCTCGAAGCTACCATCGCAATCAGCGCCGCTATTGCAGGGATGGCTAAAATAAACAGTACTGCCATATAGCTGATTTCTATGGCGGGGATAAGCGACCCCCCCGAGCCATTAGATAGCATTACAATTATTCCCATTATAAATAGCCCCGATAATGTGCCAAACACACTCCCTTTAAATGCTAAGATCATAGAGTGGCGTTGGAATTGCCTAGATATATAATCGTCACTTGCCCCCATATGGTGCAGCAATTCCACTTCCTTGCAGTGAATAGCAAGTCGCGTTCTTACTCCTGCTATTATCGCTGTAACTGTTGCTCCGCCAATAATAAGAGCGATAAATAATGCTAATGTTTTAAGGGTATTTGCAAATGATATGAGGCTGCCGAGCCATTCATGATGGGTTTCAAGCTGTGCATATTTGGAGATGGCTTTTACATTTGCTTTTAACATATCAAGGCTTTTGCTATCGCTACGGCGCAGCTCAACAGCGATAAGACCAGGAAGGGGGATATCGTTCAGTGTTAAATCCTTACCAATCCAAGGCGATATAAGCTCTTGAATTTCTTCATGGCTAAGTATTTTTACTGATTTTATTATTGGGTTATTCTCAAGCTTAGACGCCAGTTTCTTTGTTTCTTTATTTACAGTTCTGTTAGAGAGCAAATGACCTTCTTTTGTTTCAACAGGCACTTCTATTGTCACCTTGTTTTCTAAGCCAGAAGACCAACGGCTTGTCATGTCATTAAGCGCGAATGTCCCGCTGAATGCTAACACTGCTAAAAAGCTCATTAATCCGACAAGCAATATAAGAAACCGCGAATCTTCACTTTGATTTAACGGCAAGTCATAATCGCGAAAACCTAAATATTTTAAAGCCTGACTATATAGTTTTTTGATTTTAGAAAACATTGCGAATCTTTTGTGCTATTTTATTGCTAGGGGAAGCCTCTAATGTGCCATCTACAAGCGATAAGCAAGGATGCCCGAATTGCTCTATAATTTTTTGGTTATGCGTTGCGATTACTATCGTAGTCCCCATGCGGTTTAGCTGCTCAAATAATCCCATTAGGCGAAAGCCGATTTTATCATCAAGATTTCCCGTTGGCTCATCGGCAAGCAATAATTTAGGGCGAGCAATAACGGCGCGAGCGATTGCTATGCGTTGCTGCTGCCCACCTGATAGCGTCGGGGGCAAGTCAGTTTTGTGCTTGCCAAGCCCCACCCAGTCAATAAGCTCATTCACGTGGTCTTTGACCTCTTTTTCTGGTCTGTTTGATATGCGTAGCGGGAGCGCAACATTATCAAAAGTAGATAGATGATTTAGCAAACGAAAATCCTGAAACATAACGCCAATATTTTGGCGTAGCTTTGATAGCTCATCTCGCTCTAGCATATTTACTTTTTTGCCAAACATGGTGATTTGCCCGCTTGTGGGCATATGCCCTAGATACATAAGGCTCATTAATGATGTTTTGCCAGAGCCACTTTGCCCCGAAAGAAAGTGGTAAGACCCGCGCTTTAAGGTGAAATTCACATCATGGAGAATGTCTTGCCCATTCTCGCTATATTTAAAAGCTATATTATCGAACTTAATCATCTTTGTAATTGCCTGACCGCGGGGAATTGCTTATTCTTATATATGTACTAAACTATTGTGAAAAAGAGAAGAAGCCGATTGCAATGATTTTAACTTGTCCCAATTGTAATGTTCAATTTAATTTGGATGATGACCTGCTAGGAGAGCAGGGGCGCAAGGTCAAATGCAGTTCATGTGAAGAAATATGGTTCCAAGAGCCTGAAAATATAGTTGAAATTGATTTTGAAGAGAGTGTTCAAGAAGAAGCTCAAGAAGAAGCTCAAGAAGAGCCTGAGCCTGAAGAAGAAATTGAGATAGCTATTAAACCCGTTGATAATATTTCTGATGATAAAGGTAAAATTATTAGCATTGCAATTGCTGCGTCTGTTTTTTTAGTTATTTTTGTGTATTTATTAGCTAATAGTGCGTCTTTTATACAAAAAAACCCTTCAACGCGCATTTTTTATGCGTTATTTGGTGTAAATCCAGAAATAGAAGGGCAAAACCTTGCCTTTGACCAAGTTATTGCCAAAAATAACGGTAAAACAATAGATATAAGAGGTAAAATTATTAATTTAGAGGCTGTGTCTAAAAAAGTACCTGTTATAGAGCTGTCTTTGATGGATGACTCTGATATTATTATTGCTAAATGGTATATTGCCCCGCCAAAAGATATATTAGAGCCAGAGGGTAGTATTAGTTTTGATTCTTTATATGATATTGAACTGCCAGAAAACGAGAGTTTGAATGCTCAAGTAAAATTTGTGATTAATGCTAAAAAGCTTAAAACTGGCGAAGTAAGCGACGCAAGTAATCCAGCTCCTCATCAGGGCGAGAGCGATCACCAGAGCGATCACGAAGAGTCTTCAAAACCTCATCAAGTGCCTTCTTCTGCGCCTCATCAGGAATCTTCACATCATTAGATGGGCTGGAATAATCGCGCCCTAGCGGATCTAACTTGCGCTCGGCATTAAATCCAATCCCAACCATTTGTTTCATGCGTGATTTGAATTGTTTGCTTAACTCTTGCTTGGCAGATTTAAGATGCTTTATTGCTTGTTCTTGAGGTGGAATAGATTGAATAGGCTCATTATTGCCTAGTGCATTTTCTGATAATCGCATTTCTTGCTCGGCAAACCCCATGGATTCAGGGATTTTATCCAGCTTTTCCGATATTTCAAGCATAAGCTGCCCAAGGATATATCGCAAAGCCTCTTGCTCAATTTTATTTTGGCTGGTGTCTATATTAGTATCGCGAATCGCTTTTTCCAGCGTAAAAACAAGCAATTTTTCCTGCCCATCAATAAGCTCTTGCAGCTCATTAACCCCCTCGCGCATTGCTTGCATATCCATAGGTAATTGCGAGCTCATGGAAGGGTCGATCATCTCCATCATGCGCTGAAGCTGTGACATAAGCTCTTCTGCTTTTTGAGTGTCACCCGATTTAAGAGCGGATTCTATTTGCTCCATTAATTTCGAAAGCGCATCAGGAGATATTAACTGCCCGAAATCATCGGCTGAAAGAGGGGGGAAGTCCTTTGTATCTGCCATGTTTTTCTGTGCTTCGCGCTGCATTTCTGCAAAATAATTAGCCATTTTTTCGCGCAGCCTGTCCATTAAATCTGATATTTCTTTGTCCGTGGAATTTGGATCACGCGTGGCATTTTCAAGGTTTCTTTGTGCTATCCTAAGCTCTCTCATGGCTTGGGATAGGTCACCATCTTCTATAACTATGGCAATGTTCCATAGCAGGTCAATTACAGCCCTTGCAGTTTTTATGCGCTCTTGCCCTTCATACATATCTGAATATAGGAGGCGCGAGCTTGCGCTACGTAATGCAAGATATATCGTTTTGTCATTTTGGAAATAATCAGGAGCGCTTAGCAATATTTCAATATTGCGCGATATATCTATAAAGCTATCATTATAATCCCAAGCAAGGCGTTTACGCATAGCAATAATTGACTTTGCCATAGGATGTTTGAACTCCCGCTCTGGCAAGGCAAGCTCTATCTTTTCTAGCGTGGTTTTCTGTCCGCTATGGTCTGTTACGCTATATTCAAAAGTAACGGGAAGCCCCGCCCATGTGTGCCATGTAAGGTCATAAATGGGAGATATTTTAAACCGATCATTAGGCTGTGACATCACAAGGCGAGATTGCGAATATGTATTCCCAAGCGGCAAATCTTCTACCATTTCATTGATGTTCATATTCATGTGAAGCTCTTTTGCGCCGTAATCATCCTTAACAATTAAGGCAAAACGAATTTGCCCCTTATCCATTATTTCATATGGAGTTTTAGCAAGATATATTTCTGGTGGATTGTCTTTTATGAAATTGTAATTTAGGCGAGTTCTAGTAATAACCCCTTGCTTAATAAAAAGGCTATTTGCATTTTCAATCACGGTTTCAATGCCGTAAAGCCCTTCGCCCATATATGTCATCTTGGTCTTTATATCACCATTGTAAAATACTGGGGCGAATTTTTCACCTAGCAGACTATGGATTCTTATCCTGATTTTACTGCCTTTTGCTATATCCAAAACCGTGTTAGGAGCGATATTTCCGATAATATGAGTCTGCTCTATTTGAGTATATTCGGGTGGCTTGATCCAAATATTTGTATCGCGCCCTTGTGATATGACGCTAGATACGCTTATGGGCATAATGCCGCTTGATATTTTTTGAGTTGCGCTGCTCCCCGAAACTAATAGCCCTGATATGAATATAAGCATAGCGATAAGGCGAAGGGCAAGCGGGTCATTGCGTGATATTATATGGCGCGGACGCGGTGATTTAAGAGAGGGGATAGAGAGCAAGGCTTCCTTTTTTGCTCTATGCCAAAGTTCGCGGCTATTACGCTTTTGGGGGTTAGCTAGCTCATCATCTAGCAATTTGATGTAGCCACGCGCTGCGCCGCTTTGCTTTTCCATTGCTTTATCTAGTGCATTTTTATTTGGGAATCTAAAAGATAGAACGTCATTTTTAAAGAAATATAAGCAGCCCAGAATAAATATCAATGTAGTTAAAATAGAAGCTATTTGCCCAAAAAATGCTGGAATGCTTAGCATCCATAAGCCACAAAACATTAATATCCAGAAAAATATCCGCCATGTTTGCAATGCTATGTTTTCGATGCTAAGCGCAAGAAATGCCCTTTTCCGCTTATTGGAAAGAGCATTAAAATAGGGCAGATTGTCTTTATCTAAAGGATCAAACATAGGGGTAAAGATAGCTGGTTTTTATGCGCTAATATATAATTTTATAGCCAATCGGGGATGTTTTCCCTTGCTATAAGCTCATCAATTGTTTGAGCCGCGCCGATAAGGGCTATATTATCACCATCAACTAATATTTCTGCGGGAAGAGGGCGGGAGTTATAGTTAGAAGCCATGGAAAATCCATACGCCCCGACTGACTCAATAACCAGTAAATCGCCATCATTAACCTCATTTACAGAGCGGTTTTTTGCAAATATATCTCCGCTTTCACAAATAGGACCGACAACATCATATGTCTTGGCGTTTCTGTTACTATTCATAACAGTGCGCACATTGTGATATGCCTCATATAAAGTGGGGCGGATTAAATCGCTCATGCCTGCGTCAAGTACAATGAATTCCCGCGCGGGTGTTTGCTTTATATATTGAGTTTTAGCAAGCAAAATGCCTGCATTTCCAACCATATAACGCCCCGGTTCCATTTGTATTTGCGTGTTTAGTGGTAAGATTATATCACGCACAAAACCCGCATATTCATCAAGGTCTAAAAGCTGCTCATCATTATAAATAATAGGAAAGCCGCCGCCAATATCGGTGCGCTCAACCTTATAGCCTTTGCCCCGCAATATATGAACAAGCTCGGCTAGTTTTTCAAAGGCAGGTTTAAATGTGTTTGCTTGCGATATTTGAGAACCAATATGTATAGATAAGCCAAGCGGGGTTACGTTTTCCATCTCATTAGCAATTTTATAAAGGCGGAGTATGTCATCTGCTGTATTGCCGAATTTATCTTCTTTGCGCCCTGTTTCAATTTTGCTATTACCGCCGCCGCGAATATCAGGATTAAGACGGAACAGCGCATCCGCGCATTTGCCCATCTCACCAGCGAATTTATTGATATTATCCAGCTCATCAGGTGATTCTACGTTAAATTGCAAGATACCAGCCTTAAGACATGCTTTTATCTCGCTCTCATTCTTGCCAAAGCTTGTGGATATAATCTTATTGCCTGAAAACCCAGCCTTAAGCCCGCGCAATAGCTCACCTTCGGATACAATTTCAAGCCCGCTGCCTAAATTTTGCAGCAATTTCAAAATTGCGATATTGGAATTTGCCTTGCAGGCATAGCATAGTAAAGGCTGGCGATTTGCAGGTAATGCCCGCGCCATAGCATCTTTAAGAGCATTAAATTGCCCCCTAATTACTGATGCGCTATAGACATAGCAAGGCGTGCCATATTGTTTTGCAATATCAGGCAATGGCACATTATCAACGTGAAGTACGCCGTTTATATCGTGAAAACCGCTCATATCTATAAATCTTTGCGCTCTAATCCCACTATTGGGTCTGTACTTATATCAGGGTAAGTGCTTGGGAATGTGTCATGCTGCGCGCCGCTTGGCGGATCAACATATGCAGGCTTAATCCCGCATGCCCCAAGCATTAGTGTGTTTACACATAAAAAAATATATATAAAATGTTTTTTAATAGTCATGTTTTTTTCCAATATGTTTATTATCTTGTATCTTGAAATAATGGAAAAATAAACCAAAAAACCAATATAAGGAAAATTTTATGGCAGATGTCCCCAAAAGATATTTTGAACGATTTTTTATGTTGGCGGGATTTATATTTGTAACCTTAATTTTATTGGGTGCTTTTTGGATAAATAATAAAAAGAAGCTTGAAGTAGAAGAGGTTAATTTTGCAGCTAAATTTAAGGAGTTCAAAACTTATAAGGGCGGTGATTATTACTTGCCGTCATCAATTAAAATATTAGGCCCTGCGGGGGATTTTGTAAGCATAAGGAAATTTGGCGGTAAATATACGATTTTAAATATTTGGGCGACATGGTGCGCGCCATGCGTTAAGGAGCTTCCCTCACTAGGGAGGCTTGCTCAAATACTGCCATATGAAAGTGGTTGGCGCGTTATGGCTGTATCGGTTGATACTAAGAAAAACCTGCCAAAGGTTGCTCTATTTGCAAAGCGTTACGGGGTCGAGAATATCGCTAATTACAATGATTATAATATGGAATTGCAAAAGAGCATTAATGTTCACAAGCTACCTATGACATTGATTATAAACAGATCTGGGCGCATTTTATATGAAATGCATGGCGCAGCTTTATGGCATGATAAAGGGGTTATTGACTTCCTTGATCTTGTAAGAAAAGTTTATTAATTAGAACATAAAACCTTACATTGACATAGCTCTCCACCCCTATGTTGTAATTTGTTAAATGTAAATGGAGTGATTGGATTTTGTTGCGCAGGTTCTTAAAGTCAAGCTTTACAGTTTTTCTTCAAGCTCAGGGACAGCGTCGAATAAATCAGCAACTAACCCATAATCCGCAATAGAGAATATCGGCGCGTCTTCATCCTTATTTATGGCAACGATCACCTTAGAGTCCTTCATGCCTGCTAAATGCTGAATCGCTCCTGAAATTCCAATGGCTATATATAAATCGGGAGCAACAATTTTCCCCGTTTGCCCAACTTGATAATCATTAGGGACATAGCCAGCGTCAACGGCTGCTCTAGATGCACCAATAGCCGCGCCAAGCTTATCCGCCAATTTTTCTATGAGATCAAAATTTTCTTTAGAGCCAACGCCGCGCCCACCTGATACTACTATTTTAGCGGAGCTAAGCTCTGGGCGTTCGGATTTTGTAAATTCCTGCTTAATGAATTTACTTAAGTTTACCGCCGCGCCCACTGAATAATTTTCTATCTCTGCACTTCCTCCCGTAGCGTCCACCGCGTCAAAGCCAGTGCTGCGAACGGTTATAAGCTTTATGCTGTCGGATGATTGCACAGTGGCAATCGCATTCCCCGCATATACTGGTCGTTTGAATGTATCGACCGATTCCACAGATATAATATCTGATATTTGCTGCATATCCAGCAATGCCGCCGCGCGGGGCAGGGCGTTCTTGCCAAAGGTAGTTGCCGGCGCGAGTATGTGAGAGTAAGACTTTGCTAAATCCACAATTATAGGGGCAATTTCCTCGGCTGTTTGGTGCTTTAAATGCTCTGCATCTGCCAGTATCACTTTGTTAACATTGGATATTTTAGAGGCAGCCTCCGCCACTACGCCACAATTTGAGCCTATAACAACTATATCAATATCCCCGCCAATTTTTACGGCTGCACCTATTGTGTTTAGAGTTGTGGTTTTTATGGAAACATTATCATGTTCTGCCAATATAAGTATGCTCATATCTATATCACCCTTGCTTCGTTTTTAAGCTTATCAATTAAATCATCAACATTATCAACTTTTATGCCGCCTTTGCGTGGCTGTGGCTCAGCTATATTTACAATTTTCATGCGCACAGAGTAATCAAGCCCAAGATCTGACGGCTCGATAATTTCAAGCGGCTTTTTCTTGGCTTTCATAATATCGGGAAGCTTAGCATAGCGCGGCTCATTAAGGCGTAGATCAGTAGTTATAATAGCGGGGGAGCAAAGCTCCAACGTTTCAAGCCCGCCATCAACCTCACGCGTGACCGTGATTTTATCGCCGTCTATGTCAAGTTTGGATGCAAAAGTGCCTTGCGCCCAGCCAAGCAGCGCGGCAAGCATTTGCCCCGTTTGGTTAGAATCATCATCAATTGCTTGCTTTCCCATAATAACCAGATCAGGATTTTCTTTATCAATCAAAGCCTTTAAAGTTTTAGCAACGCTGAGAGGCTCAACCCCGCCAAGATCAATAGCCGCGTCAGTTTTAACTAAAATCCCGCGATCCGCACCAATAGCCATAGCCGTACGAATTTGCTCTTGCCCCTTTTCTGAGGCGATAGTAACGACCACTATTTCCGAAACCTTGCCAGATTCTTTCAGGCGCACAGCTTCTTCTACTGCTATCTCATCAAATGGATTTATCGACATTTTAACATTCGCAAGCTCAATAGCAGAGCCATCAGACTTAACGCGCACTTTAACATTGTAATCAACAACGCGTTTTATAGGGACAAGTATTTTCATATATAACTGCTCCAAATAGAGGTAATAAATAGCCATTAATCTTGATGCAAAAAACACAATAGCGCAAGAAATAAATAGGCTGCTATTATTTTGCAAATAGTAACGCGCCAGAGAGCATAATAATAAGACCAAATCCCATGCTATAGACAGTAAGTTCTTGCTTGATGGCGCATATGTGGTATCTAATTGCGTATAGAGTTGAGCATGGCTTTCTACATAACTTCACTTAATCTTAATATAAATAGGGCATCTTAGCTATATGGTTAAAAAATTAGAGAATTTTAAGGCACAAAGCTTTCATGATGCGGATAGCGTTATAAAAGCTGTTAAGCAAATATATGATGCAAATACGCAAATATTACGCGCTGCATTTAGTGACTATTGCAATGGCAATATAGCTAGCGAGAAAATATCTGCATATTATCCATATGTGAAAATCACAACAAAGCTTGCTAAGCGAGCGGATACGCGCTTTTCATACGGGTTCGCGCCGCGCCCTGGCACATATATGACCACGATAACGCGCCCTGATATATTCGATGAATATTACCGTGAGCAATTCCGCCTTTTAATAAAAAATCATGACATACCGATTGAGGTCGGGGTGAGTGATACTCCTATCCCGCTGCATTTCGCGCTGGAAGAGGGGTTTCACCTTGAAAGCGATTTAAACGAGCAACAAGTAGCCGATTTGCCCGAATTTTTCGATGTGCCTAATCTAGATATTCTTGATGATGAGATAGCAAATGCGGCTTACACCCCTAAAAGGCGTAACGAGCCAGACCCGCTAGCATTATTCATTGCGCCGCGCGTGGATCTAAGCTTACAGCGTTTAAAGCATTATTGCGGAACAAGGTCAGAGCATTTTCAAAATTATGTGCTGTTCACTAATTACCAGTTTTATATTGATGAGTTCATAGAGCTTGCTCAAGATATGATGGAACATACCGATGACCCCGAATTAAAGGCGCAGCGCATGGAGTATAGCGCATTTGTGCAAGCGGGCGGTAAGGTCATTCTTAATCAAAATATTAGCGAGCATAGCGATATAGCAGATGATGGAGATCATCTTAAAAGATTGCCGCAAATGCCAGCTTACCACCTCAAACGCGCCGATGGATCGGGCATTACTATGGTGAATATTGGCGTTGGACCTTCTAATGCTAAAACGATTACAGATCATATAGCGGTACTTCGCCCACATGCTTGGCTTATGCTTGGGCATTGCGCGGGGTTGCGCCAATCTCAAAGACTTGGTGATTATGTGCTTGCTCATGGTTATTTGCGCGAGGATCAGATTTTAGATGACGCTCTGCCGCCAAGCATTCCTATCCCCGCATTAGCAGAGGTTCAGCAAGCCTTGGAAAAGGCAGTGGCAGAGGTTACGGGCAATGAAGGCTATGACCTTAAAAAGGTTATGCGCACGGGAACGGTAGCAACGACCGATGACCGTAATTGGGAGCTAAAATCATATCTAACGCAAAATAAACGCCTAAGCCAGAGCAGGGCAATTGCTCTTGATATGGAATCAGGCACGATAGCCGCAAATGGTTTTCGCTTCCGCGTTCCTTACGGGACGCTGCTTTGCGTATCGGATAAGCCCTTGCATGGGCAGCTTAAATTACCTGGTATGGCGGATAGTTTTTATCGTGAGCGAGTAGAGCAGCATTTGAAAATTGGCTTGCTTACTATGACATTGCTGCGTGATTTATCACCTGAAAAACTCCATAGCCGTAAGCTCCGCTCTTTTGATGAACCTGCATTTCAATGATGGTGACTTACTAAATAACCTCAATGCTAACTAAATAACCTCAATGCTAAGCCTCTAATCTTTATAGTATATCTGTGAGTGTGTGTGAATAGAAATAAATTGAAAAATGGCTCCCCAGGAAGGATTCGAACCTCCGACAAAGTGATTAACAGTCACCTACTCTACCACTGAGTTACTGGGGAACATCTATGTGGGCTTTTATATGCCCTGACGCGCCTTTCTTGTCAAGCAAGAATTGCAAAGAAAATAATGGAGGCACGGACCGGAGTTGAACCGGTGTACACGGAGTTGCAATCCGCTGCATAGCCTCTCTGCCACCGCGCCATCACTTTACTTTTAAGCAAGTAGTAAATGATTAGATTATATTGTAACATGAAGTCAACAACCAACTGAAAAAGAAACTGCATTTTCATGAAAAACATCTGGTCAATTACATTAAATAGGGCTATTTTCAAACAGGCAGGTGGTAAATTTCAAAACAATAGAGCAAAAACATGATGGATTTTCCTAAGGCGCGAGTAAATATGATTGATGGTCAGTTAAGCACTTCTGGTGTCGTTAATGAGCAAATTTTAGAATCATTTAGCTATGTTCCTAGAGAAATGTTTGTTCCTCAAAAATTACGAGATGTTGCTTATATTGATGAAAGCCTTGATATAGGGCAGGGGAGATTCTTATTATCTCCTATTGTTTATTCTAAAATGGTGCAGGCGGCTAATCCTTGCGGTTTTGATGTTGTTTTGGATATTGGGTCTGCTTATGGTTACTCGTCCGCTATTTTATCGCCATTAGTTACAACAGTTATCGCGTTAGAACATAATAAACGTCAGATGGATAAGGCCGCCAAACTTTGGGAGCAGCTTGGGGTTAATAATATTGTGCTATCAGAGGGTGAGTTAGCAAATGGTGTTCCTGAACAAGCTCCATATAGCTTGATTATTATAAATGGCGCCGTTAGCGAAGTCCCTAAAAAAATCATTGACCAAATAGATGTAGGCGGTCGCCTTGTCGCTGTTGTGAGAGAGGATTCTTCATATGTAGGCTGTGCGACCTTATTTATAAAAAGCCATAATGGTGATGTTTCGTGTAAAAAGCTATTCGATGCAAACATTCCCTTTATAAAAGGATTTGAGCCATCTTTGGAATTTGAATTCTAGCATCATTACAATATAAATGTGGATAGCTATGTTAGTGAATGCATAAGATGCTTTGACAATATGGCTTTAATATAAGAGACTTAACCTAATTTGATTCCTTAAACTTTCTAACAGTATATTCAAAACATGGCAGATGACATAAAAACAGAAGAAGAACCGTCAATCGAAGAGATTCTTGATTCTATCCGTCAAATTATAGCTGATGACGATGAAGAAGAGGATGTTGATGCGGTTACAGTTACAGTTACAGAGGAATCCGTTCCTGATGAACCTCTAGATCAGTCCGCCATTGATGACATGGATTTTAATGCTCCAACGCCAGAGCCAGAGCCAGTATCTGAGCCAGAAGCTGAGGAGGTTAGTGAACCTCTAGATCAGTCCGCCATTGATGATATGGATTTTAATGCTCCAGAACCAAAAGAGGAGGAGGAAGTTATTGAGCTTACAGAAAAACTTGATGCTGATGTGGACTTAGTTGAACCAGATCCCCAACCTGAAGAAGATCCTGTATCTGAGCCAGAGCCAGAGCCTGTTCTTCCAGAGCTAGATCCAGAGCCAGAGCCGATTATTGATGCAACTCTTGAAACTCCGCCAGAAGCAAATACTGATGATGGCTTGCTTACCAAAAATGCGGAGGATGCTGCATTTGCTGCCATAAGTGAACTTGCCCGCAAAACAGCGGTTGAGCATAATGGAATAACATTAGAAGATATAGTTCGCAGTGAAATAAAACCGATGTTAAGTGCTTGGCTTGATAAAAACCTTCCCATCATTATTGAGCGCCTTGTGCAAGAAGAGCTTGAACGCGTTTCAAAACGTGTACTTGAGGATTAAATACATTGCCGTCATCCCCGCGATCCGAGTATTAACGAGGATATAAACGGCGGTGATCTAACGGCAGCAAGCAAAGCTTGTCACTCTTTTCCAGATTCCGTTTGTTTAAACACTTCTTCAAAGCGCAGGCTGGAATCCATTTTATAAGGTTTTTACAAGGTGAATACTTTTTCAAATGATTTTCTTGCCTTCCATGTTAAAGCAGCTATTATCCCCTCGTTATTAATAGGAGCTGTATATTATGCTGGATAAGACATTTAACCCAAAAAATATTGAAGAAAAACATTATCAAGCTTGGGAAAAAGCTGGTGATTTTGCTTGCTCTCCTGAAAGCTCTAAAGAGCCATATACAATCATGATGCCTCCGCCAAATGTTACAGGATCGCTTCATATGGGGCATGCTCTTAATACTACATTGCAAGATTTACTTACCCGTTATCACCGTATGAAGGGCTATGACGCGCTTTGGCAAGCTGGGACGGATCACGCTGGAATAGCCACTCAAATGGTGGTGGAGCGCATGCTTGATAAGGAAGGAATATCCCGCCATGAATTAGGGCGCGAGAAGTTCCTTGAAAAAGTTTGGGAATGGAAGGAAGAATCAGGCGGCACTATTGTGCGCCAAATGCGCGCGCTTGGAGCAACGCCAGACTGGGAGCGTGAGCGCTTTACAATGGATGCAGGCATGTCAAAAGCGGTTCTAAAAGCATTTGTAAGCCTATATAAAGATGGCTTGATTTATAAGGATACGCGCCTTGTGAATTGGGATACCAAGCTTTTGACCAGTATTTCTGATTTGGAAGTTGATGCGCGTGATCAAAAAGGTAAAATGTGGCATATACGATATCCTATTGAGGGGAAAACCGAGCGTTTTATTACCGTTGCGACAACTCGCCCTGAAACTATGCTAGGTGATAGCGCGGTTGCCGTTAACCCTGATGATGAGCGTTATAAGGATTTAATCGGAAAATCCGTAGCTTTGCCGCTAACTGATCGCTTAATCCCGATTATTGCCGATGAGCATGCAGACCCCGAAGCTGGAAGCGGCGCGGTTAAGATTACTCCTGCGCATGATTTTAATGACTATGAAGTGGGTAAACGTCATGACCTGCCAATGATGAATATCATGGATATCCACGGGAATTTAAACGATAACGTACCCGAAGAATATCGCGGTATGGAAAGATTTAAGGCTCGTAAAGCCATATTAGCAGAGCTTGAAGCTCTTGATTTACTTGTTAAAATTGAAGATATCCAGCACACTGTACCTTATGGCGATAGGTCAGGCACAATCATTGAGCCATATCTAACCGAGCAATGGTATGTTGATGCTAAAACTTTGGCAAAGCCCGCAATAGAAGCGGTAGAAACGGGCAAGACCGTATTTGTGCCAAAGCAGTGGGAGAATACATATTATGCTTGGATGCGCGATATCCAGCCATGGTGTATCTCGCGCCAATTATGGTGGGGGCATCAAATCCCTGCTTGGTACGATAAGGACGGTAATATCTATGTTGCTGAAAGCGAAGAGCAAGCCCAAGAACAAGCAGGGCAGGGCGTATCTATAAAGCGTGATCCCGATGTGCTTGATACTTGGTTTTCTTCTGCGCTTTGGCCTTTCTCAACGCTTGGGTGGCCTGATAAAACGCCTGAGCTAGAGAAATATTATCAAACAGATGTATTGCTTACGGGCTTTGACATTATATTTTTCTGGGTTGCTCGCATGATGATGATGGGCATTCATTTCATGGACGAAGTGCCGTTTAAAACCGTCTACATGCACGCTCTTGTCCGTGATTCTAAGGGTCAGAAAATGTCTAAATCAAAGGGCAATGTTTTAGACCCGCTGGATTTAACCGATAAATATGGAGCGGACGCGCTGCGCTTTACCATGATAGCAATGGCAGCCCAAGGGCGCGATATTAAAATGTCAGAGCAAAGGCTTGAGGGTTATCGTAATTTTGCAACCAAGCTTTGGAATGCTGCGCGATATTGTGAGATGAATGACGCGCTTTGCCATGATGGGTTTGACCCTGCTGCGGTCACTTATGCGCCGAATCTTTGGGTTATCCATGAGTTAGTTACAGCTAAAAAAGACATTGAAAAAGCCATTGATAGTTACCGATTTAATGAAGCTGCAAACGCGGCTTATGGTTTTGTATGGGGTACTTTTTGCGACTGGTATTTGGAGTTTTCTAAACCTGTATTGCAAGATGGAGGGGCACAAGCAAAAGAAGTGCGTCAAACTACTAGCTGGGCTTTGGAGCAAATATTAGTGCTTCTAAACCCTTTTATGCCATTTATTACCGAGGAGATTTACGCATCTATCGCTAAAAGAGGCGAGGGCGATCGTTTGATAAATTCTTCATGGCTTAAGTATGGCGATGAGTTACTTAATGAGGGGGCAGCCAAGGAAATGGAATGGCTTAAGGCTGTTATATCCGAAATACGATCAGTTCGCGCGGATATGCATGTTCCTGCGGCTGCTAAAATACAGCTATTAATAAAGGGTGCAAATGCGCAAACAGTTGAGCGCATTAAATCCTATGATGATGTGCTGTGCCGTATGGCTCGCTTAGAGAGTATAGGGCATGTTGACGCTGCGCCCAAAGGCTCTATACAAACGGTTGTTGGGGAGGCTACTATTATTCTGCCAATTGCCGATATTATTGATTTAACGGCTGAAAAGTCGCGCCTATCAAAGGCTATGGCTAAATTGGATATAGATATAAAGAAAATTGACGCAAAATTAGGCAATGATAAGTTCGTTCAAAACGCCCCTATCGAGGTTATAGAAGAGCAAAAATCCCGCAAAGGAGAGGCGTTATCTAAGCGTGATAAGCTAGAGCAAGCACTGAAACAATTAGAAGAAGCTTGAATTATTACCTTGATATATACATATGTTTTGTTTATATTGCGCGATAATTAGTTGTGGGAGGTTTTCTCATTGTAAAAGACCATATGAGAGCTGCACCACAAACTCCAATAAAAGCTATTAATAAGGAGAAATAGAATGGCAAAAGAAATATCGGGCTATATCAGTCTGACAATTACGGGTGGCGCTGCTAACCCGTCCCCGCCAGTAGGGCCTGCTTTGGGTCAACACGGCGTTAATATCATGGAATTTTGTAAGGCATTTAATGCTAAAACAGAAGACAGTAAGGGGATTCCTATCCCTGTTAAAATTACTGTTTATAGTGATCGCTCATTTACATTCATTACAAAAACCCCACCAGCTAGCTACTTCTTGAAGCAAGCAGCGAAGGTTAAAAGCGGCGCGAATAATCCTAGCCGTGAATTTGTTGGTAAGGTTACTAAGTCTCAGGTTAAGGAAATCGCAGAGAAAAAGATGCCTGATTTGAATGCTAATGATATTGATGCAGCAATGAAAATTATTGAAGGCTCGGCTCGTTCTATGGGCATCGAAGTCTTGGAGGGTTAATGATATGACAAAAATCACAAAAAGAGCCAAATCATTGGCTGGTAAAATAGATCGTGAAAAATTTTATGATTTAAAAGAAGCTATTTCATTGCTTAAAGAAATAAGCAAAGACACTAAATTTGATGAAACATTTGATATAGCGATGAATCTAGGCGTTGATACAAAGCATGCAGACCAGCAGGTTCGCGGCGTTGTGTCTCTTCCAAACGGCACAGGTAAAACAGTGCGCGTTGCCGTATTTGCAAAAGATGCTAAAGCCGAAGAAGCGATCGCCGCAGGCGCGGATATCGTTGGCGCGGAAGACCTTGTTGACAAAATAAACAAAGGTGACATTGACTTTGATCGCTGCATTGCTACGCCTGATATGATGGCATTAGTTGGGCGCGTTGCAAGAGTTTTAGGGCCAAAAGGCATGATGCCTAATCCTAAGCTTGGAAGCGTTACTCCGAATGTTAAAAAAGCTGTGGAAGATGCTAAGGGTGGCTCTTTAGAGTTTCGCGCTGAAAAAGCTGGCGTTGTTCATGCTGGCATTGGCAAAACATCATTCGATGAGAAAAAGCTAGCTGAAAATGTTGTGGCATTTGTTGAGGCTATCAAAAAAGCTAAGCCTACTGGATCTAAGGGGACTTATATTAATAAAGTTTCTCTATCATCTACTATGGGTCCGGGTTTGAAAATTGATTTTGATTCGATTATTGCTGCTTAATTTTAGCAATTTATGAAATATTTATGCAGCCCTGACTCTGGTTATAGGGCTGCATTTTTTATAAGGGGTTAGCTACTATGTCAGAAGCTATTTTAGTAACAGGAGCGGCGGGTTTTATCGGCTTTCATACCGCACTTAAGTTACTTGAGGGTGGAAAATCGGTTGTTGGCATTGATAATCTTAATGATTATTATGATGTATCACTAAAGCTAGACAGGCTTGAAATATTAGAAAAATTTGATAGTTTTAAGTTTTACAAAGAAGATATATCCAATAAAGACGCTATCGAGCAAATTTGGGCAAGCGAGGGCGGCTTTAAAAAAGTAATACATTTAGCAGCACAAGCTGGCGTTCGTTATTCCATAGAAAATCCATATGCATATATAACCAGCAATATAGTCGGTCACATGGTTATTATGGAGATGTGCCGCAATACTCAAGGTTTTGAGCATTTGGTATATGCAAGTTCATCATCTGTTTATGGCAAAAATAAAAAACTTCCTTACAGCGTGCAAGATCGCGTGGATAACCCCATATCACTTTATGCTGCTACTAAAAAAAGTGATGAGCTAATGAGCTATAGCTACTCTCACCTTTATAATATCCCGCAAACGGGCTTGCGATTTTTTACTGTATATGGAGCTTGGGGTCGCCCCGATATGTCGCCAATCATTTTTGCAAAAGCCATAAGTTTGGGCAAAAAAGTTCCTGTATTTAACCATGGGGATATGAAACGGGACTTCACCTATATTGATGATATAGTTTCAGGCATTTTAGCGGTGCTTGCTAAACCACCAGTAAAGAGTGGTAATGATGATGCTCCTCATAGAATTTTAAATATCGGCAATAACAAAAGCGAAAAGCTTATGGATTTCATTGCTGTGATAGAAAAATCACTTGGCAAAGCGGCGGATATAGAATTCCTGCCCATGCAAGATGGTGATGTTAAGGAAACTTACGCCGATATATCCGAGACTACCGCGCTAACTGGCTATAAGCCAACCACTACAATAGATATTGGCGTGCCTAAATTTATTGATTGGTATTGTGGTTATTTTTTAAGCAAACTTACTACTTAGTCTTATATATACTTGACTTAGCTGGTTATTAATTATTAAAAGCTTTGCAATAAGTATAAAATTACTGTTTTCAATGCCGCTATAAGCTGTTAAAACTTATAGTAAGAATCATCATTAAAAGAAGTGCATTCCATGGCATCGCAAGAATTTTTAATCGAATATCTACCTATCCTTGTTTTTATAGCCATCGCCTTAGGAATTTCCGTGGCTATGATTGCTGGCTCTATATTGGCGGGCGTGAGAAAACCTGATGCGGAAAAATTATCCGCTTATGAATGTGGCTTTGATGCGTTCTCGGATGCGCGCGGCAAATTTGATGTAAGATTTTATCTTGTTACCTTGTTGTTTATTATATTTGATTTAGAAATTGCATTTTTATTTCCATGGGCGATTACTTTGGGGCAAATTGGTGCTTATGGTTTCTGGTCTATGGTTGTGTTTCTTTCTGTTTTAACCGTTGGTTTTGTCTATGAGTGGAAGAAGGGTGGTCTTGAATGGGAGTAAAAGATTATGAAATGACCGCTGGTGTTCCTTTCCCACCAGCTATTGAGCAAGATATTGTGCCTGCTGCTATATCCCAAACCTTGAATGAAAAGGGTTTTGTTTTAACAAGTACTGATAAATTATTTGACTGGGCGCGCACTGGCTCTATGTGGCCTATGACATTTGGTTTGGCATGTTGCGCGGTTGAGATGATCCACGCATATATGAGCCGATATGACCTTGATAGATTTGGAATTATCCCGCGCCCCAGCCCCCGTCAATCTGATGTTATGATTGTGGCAGGGACGCTTACAAATAAGATGGCGCCTGCGCTGCGCCGAGTTTATGACCAAATGCCAGAGCCTCGTTGGGTTGTGTCGATGGGGTCATGCGCAAATGGCGGTGGGTATTATCACTATTCTTATTCGGTTGTGCGGGGTTGTGATCGCATTGTCCCTGTTGATATTTATATACCAGGTTGCCCGCCAACGGCGGAGGCTATGATTTATGGGCTGATGCAGCTTCAAAAGAAGATCCAAAGAGAGGACACCCGCATTGCCCGATGATTCTCTATTAGATTTATCAGAATATATATCTGAACGCTTGGAGGAGCATGTTATCTCTTGCGAGTTTATCGGCGGCGAGCTTGTTATTAACGCAAAACCCGATGATGTATATGAGGTTCTTAAATTTTTACGTGATGATATTGAGTGTTCATTTACAACACTTATTGATCTTTGCGGGGTTGATTACCCTGATCGCCCCATGCGTTTTGAGGTGGTTTATATATTGCTTTCTATTCGCCAAAATAACCGCGCTCGCATTAGAATTTCAATTGAGGAAGATGAAATAATCCCTAGCGTTACAGAGCTATTTAGCTCAGCAGGTTGGTATGAGCGCGAAGTTTGGGATATGTATGGCATATTATTCTCTGGAAATAATGATTTGCGCCGCATCCTTACTGATTATGGCTTTGACGGTCATCCGCAACGTAAAGACTTCCCACTTACTGGTTATGTTGAACTTCGTTATGATTATGAGCAAAAGCGCGTTGTCTATGAGCCAGTAAAGCTCGCTCAAGATTTCCGTAATTTTGATTATCTAAGCCCGTGGGAGGGCATGAGTGATATTCAAAAAAAGATGAAAGAGGGTGGTGAAAATGCCTCTTAATGATGTAATGAACGCAATAGATACGCCTGATGTGATTATGTCTGAGGAAACTCAGATAAAGCCATTTACCATGAATTTTGGTCCGCAGCATCCCGCTGCTCACGGCGTATTACGCCTTGTTCTTGAGATGGAGGGCGAGATTGTGCAGCGTGCTGACCCTCATATTGGACTGCTCCATCGCGGCACTGAAAAGCTTATGGAATACAAAACATATAATCAGGCTTTGCCGTATTTTGATCGCCTTGATTATGTATCGCCAATGAATCAAGAACACGCATTTACGCTTGCTATTGAAAAGATGCTTGGGATTGATGTGCCGCGCCGCGCTCAATATATCCGCGTGCTATTTTGTGAGCTTGGTCGGGTTCTAAGTCATATTTTGAATATCACCACCTTTGCGCTTGATGTCGGCGCTATCACTCCCGCTCTTTGGGGATTCGAAGAGCGCGAGAAGGCTATGGAATTTTACGAGCGAGTATGCGGCGCGCGCATTCATGCTAATTATTTCCGCGCTGGCGGCGTTGCTAAAGATATGCCTGATGGGCTAGCTGAAGACATGATGGAGTGGTGCGAGTCTTTCCCTAAATTTCTCCAAGATATTGAAAATCTACTAACTGAAAACCGTATATTTAAGCAACGTACCGTTGATATCGGGGTTGTAAGCGCGGAGAAAGCTCAAGATTTGGGCTTTACTGGCGCTATGCTGCGTGGCTCTGGCATTGCTTGGGATTTGCGTAAATCTCAACCTTATGAGGTTTATGAAGAGCTGGAATTTGATATCCCAATTGGTAAAACTGGTGATTGCTATGCTCGTTACTTGGTGCGCATGGAAGAAATGTATCAGTCCCTTCATATTATGAAGCAATGCTTGAATAATATGCCAGAAGGGCTTATTCGCTGTGATGATTACAAAGTATCACCGCCGCCAAAAGCCGATATTAAAAACTCAATGGAAGCCTTAATTCACCACTTTAAACATTATACCGAAGGGTTTCATGTTCCTGCTGGTGAGACTTATACTGCCGTAGAAGCCCCAAAAGGCGAGTTTGGCGTATATCTTGTTAGTGATGGGACTAATAAGCCGTATCGCTGCCGTATCCGCGCTCCAGGTTTTCCACATCTGCAAGCACTTGATTTTATGAGCAAAGGTCATCAACTCGCCGATTGTGTGGCGATTATTGGTTCGCTCGACATTGTTTTCGGGGAGATTGATCGGTAGAACTATTAGATTGACTATTTTACCTGCATATGCAGGGATATAATAACTATTAATAAGATAAAAATATGAAAAAACCATTTGATTTACATGCTGATTATCAACCAGAAAGCTTTGAATTTAATAAAAAATTCAAAAAATCTGTAAAAGAAGCAATTGAGCGCTACCCCTCAGGAAGGCAGCAATCGGCAGTTATGCCATTGCTAGACCTAGCGCAGCGGCAAATTGCGGAGGAGGGCGCGGCTTCTAACCCTATATATGGTGGCTGGATTCCTAAAGCTGCTATGGATCATATAGCTGGATTGCTTGATATGCCGCCCGTTAAAGTCTATGAGGTGGTTAGCTTTTATTCCATGTATAACACCGCCCCTGTTGGTAAATATTTGGTACAATTTTGCTCTACAACCCCTTGCTGGCTTAACGGCTCTAACGATATTATTACAGCGACAAAAGACCATTTGGGCGTTGGTGTTGGTGAAACTACTCCCGATGGCAGGTTCACACTTATGGAAGTTGAATGTCTGGGCGCGTGCGTTAATGCGCCGATGGTGCAGATAAACGATGATTACTATGAGGATTTAACCCCCGATAATATGCGCGAAGTTTTGAATAGTTTGTCAGAAGATTTAAAGCCAACCATAGGCTCGCAAACAGGGCGCAAAGCTTCTATGCCTGCTTGTGGCCCTACTTGTTTATCGGATCAAGCAAAAAAAGCTAAGGTGGTTTAGATGTTAAGCGATAAAGACAGAATATTCACTAATCTTTATGGCTGGGAGAGTTTTTCCCTAAAATCTGCTCAAAAGCGCGGCGATTGGGATAATACAAAAGCTATCCTTAAAAAGGGGCGTGATTGGATTATTGATGAAATGAAAACCTCAGGCTTGCGCGGGCGCGGTGGTGCTGGCTTTCCTACGGGGCTTAAATGGTCATTCATGCCTAAAAAATCAGATGGAAAACCACATTATTTAGTGATTAATGCCGATGAGTCAGAACCAGGGACTTGTAAAGATCGTGATATATTGCGTAATGATCCGCATAAGCTTATAGAAGGAGCGTTAATCGCGGGCTTTGCCATGGGGGCGCATTCCGCATATATCTATGTACGCGGAGAATTTTACAATGAAAGTTCATCGCTATCAAAGGCTATTAACGAAGCATATGCGGCTGGATTACTTGGAAAAAATGCGGCTGGTTCTGGCTGGGATTTTGATATTATTGTTCATCGCGGCGCTGGCGCTTATATTTGCGGTGAGGAAACCGCTTTAATCGAATCTATAGAAGGTAAAAAAGGACAGCCACGTAATAAGCCGCCATTTCCTGCTATGGCGGGGCTTTATTCTTGCCCTACTACGGTTAATAATGTTGAGACAATCGCCGTTGTTCCAACGATTTTGAGGCGTGGCGGGGCTTGGTTCTCGGGGCTTGGACGTGATGATAAAAACGCTGGAACAAAGCTGTTTTGTATATCGGGGCATGTTGAAAACCCATGTAATGTAGAAGAGGAAATGGGGATTCCATTAAGGGATTTGATTGAAAAGCATGCGGGCGGCGTTCGCGGCGGCTGGAATAATTTGTTAGCTATAATTCCCGGCGGATCATCAACTCCGATGCTTCCAAAATCCACATGCGACACAATACGAATGGATTTTGATTCACTTCGTGAAGTTGGCACTGGGCTTGGCACTGCGGGCATTATTGTTATGGATAAATCAACCGATATTATTGAGGCTATATCACGGCTTTCGCATTTTTATATGCATGAAAGCTGCGGGCAATGTACGCCTTGCCGCGAGGGAACGGGCTGGATTTACCGTATTATGAAGCGCATGGTAGTTGGTAATGCTAGCGTAGAGGAAATTGACCAACTCTTTGATATCACAAAAGGCATAGAGGGGCAGACTATTTGCGCTCTTGGTGATGCCGCCGCTTGGCCAGTTCAAGGGCTGATTAAACATTTCCGCCATGAAATGGAGCATCGCATCATGGAATACCGCAAAGAAGCCGCTTAAAACTTGACATATCGCATCAATTAATGTAGTTTATGTTTGTATAGTATCTGGAATAAGTGTTACAGGATGGAAACAAATGAAAAGATCGAGTAAGCATAAGTTTGTAGGTACAGCGCAGTCCGCTCTGTCAGGAATTTTCATGCTAGTTGCGGCTACCGGCCTTGTGTCGTGGGTTGTTGATGATGAACATAATAACCAAAATATTGATGAATCAATAGAGCTAAATGCAGGGCTTGATAATATTAGGGAAATGGCTCCCTATGCTAAGGTAGGCGGCGCTTTGCTTTCAGGGCCTTTTGCTCTTTTGTTTGCTGGTTTGGCTCAGAGGCGTTTTAGTAGGGCTTGCAGCGCCAAACAAGAAGAGGAAAGCCCTTGCGCTGAGCCTGTAAAAGCTGATGCTGAAGAATTAGAATATATTCGTTATACCCATGCTTTGCATAATGGAGCAGGTACGCATAAAACATATCCTGACCATATTAAGGAAAGATATAAGCGCGAACAAGCGGAAAAAACGGAAAAAACGGTTGGTCGGTCATTATCCCATATTGAAAATAGTTAAGCAAAATACTTAACAGCATTTTTAAATATTTGAATGCCTTCTGACTCTTCGGGTAATTCTACGCCCGCACGTTGCGCTGCGTCTTTAAGTTCATGATAATCATCACGTTGCCAAGTGAACATTCCGCGCTCTGGATGGGGCATAATTGCAAGCACTCTGCCGCTTTTATCCGTCATAGCGGCTATGTCATTTATTGAGCCGTTAGGGTTTGCTGGAAACTCGCCATTTGCAAGCGTGCCATTTGTATTTATATATTGCGCGGCAATCTGCCCGTTATTTTTAAGCTTGGAAAGGGCGTTTTCTTCCATCATAAATCTACCTTCACCATGGGCTACTGGTATATGAAGCGTTTCTATATCTTTAAGCCAAGGGGATTTACTTTCAATTTTTAAATCAACCCATCGGCATTGATAACGGGCAGTTGCGTTATAAGTAACGGCAACGTCGCGCTCACCATAGTTATTAAGGGCAGGGGCTAAACCTAAATTTACTAATATTTGGCATCCATTACATATCCCAATAGTTAATGTATCGCGCTCCACAAATTTCTTTAGATCATCCCAAAGGGCTAGCTTCATTTTCTGAGCAAATGCATTGCCTGATCCTGTATCATCCCCATAGGAAAACCCGCCGGGTATGGCGAGTATTTGATATTCATCTAATGCTTTAGGATTTTCTATTAACTCATTTATATGAATTATATTTCCATCAATTCCCACATGGTTAAATGCGTGCAGAGTTTCCTCCTCACAATTTAGACCATATCCACTTAATACTATAACTTTTGCAGCCATTTAATAATCCCTCAATGTAGCCTTATAGGCTTCATCTAACACTTTAACTCCAACCTTTAACACACTGCGAATAAACAGATTTTTGCTGTAAGCAACGCTGCCGATATAGTGACATTCTTCAAAGCCTTTGAAGTTTTTCTCAAATGCTTTTTTGTTTTGTGGTGACACTGTTGCAACTATTCGCCCTGTGCTTTCGGAAAACAGCATTTTATCGCTGCGTAGATCAAAGCCTGATAAATCAATATCAAGCCCAAAACCTCCCGCTATTGTTTTTTTGGCTAAAGTTACTCCAAGCCCGCCATAACCAACCGCCATAGCAGATGATATTAAGCGATCACGGCTAGCGCGCGCATATAATTTATATAGGCGCAAATTTTGGTGAGCGTCAGTTTCAGGCACATTATTACCTAGATGCCCTAGCTCATCATAATATTCGGAAGCTCCCAGCTCATCTTTAGTTGCGCCAAGCAAATAAACGCTGTCACCCGCGGCTTTTGGCGCGATAGATATAGAGTTTTCAACATTTGTCATTATCCCGATGCTAGAGACTAGCAAAGTTGGCGGTGCGGAAATTTTTATTGCCTCACCATTTTCATTATAGCCTTTAAAGTCGTTAAACATCGAATCTTTGCCCGAAATAAACGGAGTTTGATATTTTACGGCTAGCTCATATATGACTTCCACAGCGCGTTTAAGCTGCCCTAATCTTTCAGGCTCATCAGATGAACACCAGCAAAAATTATCCAGCAATGCTAGCTGATTAAAATCAACGCCCGCAGCAACGGCATTTCTAACTGCCATATCAAGCCCTGCCGCCGCCATGGCTTTTGTGTCAATATCGCTGTATCTAGGGAACAAACCTTGCGATAATACAACGCCTTTTGGCGAAGTTAATAAAGGTCGAGTTACGCTAACCTCACCATATACGCGCCCCTTACCTTGAAGCGGTGCAAGAACGGCGCTTCCTTGTACGTTATGATCATATTGCGTTGCAATAAATTCCTTGGAGCAAATATTCAAACGCCCAAGCATAGCCGTTAAAATATTCTCATAGCTATCTGGTTCTGCTATATCAGGCTCAACCTCTCCGCCGCGTGTAAATGTTGTGGATAGCGGAGTTTCAGGGTTTCCATCATGCAAGAAATCCATATCTAAATCCATGATAATTTCATCATTCCATGAGATTTTAGCCCGACCAGAATCGGTGTATGTTCCTATAACAGTAGCTTCTACGCCGCGCTTTGCAAAAAGCCCTATCATTTTATCGGTATTTTCGGGCGGAACAGCAAATGTCATGCGCTCTTGGCTTTCGGAAATCCAAATCTCCCAAGGCGATAACCCTGCATATTTTAGCGGAACTTTTTCAAGCTCTAAATGAAAGCCGCCAGAGCCTTCCGCCATTTCACCAACAGAAGATGACAGCCCGCCCGCGCCGTTATCGGTGATTGCACTATACCAACCAAAATCGCGAATTTCCTTGATAATAGCATCAGACATTTTCTTTTGCGTTATAGGATCACCAATTTGCACAGCCGTAGCGGGCGAGCCTTCATCAAGCGCAACGGATGAAAATGTAGCGCCGTGAATACCGTCCGCGCCAACGCGCCCGCCTGCTACTATGATTTTATCACCAGCTTGAGCGCATTTCTCATGACCAGCTTTGCCATTAATAACGCGCGGGATAAGCCCGATAGTTCCAACAAATACCAAGGGCTTGCCAGCGAAGCGATCATCAAAATACACAAACCCCGAAGGCGTGGGTATGCCAGAGCAATTCCCTCCAGCTTCAACGCCTGCAATAACGCCATTCATTATATTAGAAGGCGGGAGCAGGGCATCTGTGCAGGATTTATCACGGAAATAATTTGGCTTAGACCTAGGGTCAGCAAGGCAAAAACCATAGCGGTTTACAACGGGTTTTGCCCCCATGCCAAAGCCAATACAATCGCGATTAACCCCAACAATTCCAGTAATAGCCCCGCCAAACGGATCAAGCGCGGAAGGGGAATTATGGGTTTCTACTTTATCAGTTATCAAGTGATCTTCATCAAATATAATTCCGCCAGCATTATCGGAAAATACCGATACGCATATGTCGTTTTCTCCGCGAGATTTGCGTATTTCCTTGGTTGCGCGTTGAATATACCCCTTGTAAAGCCCCTTTGCTATATCATCTATTGGTGAGGCAAATATAGTATGCTTACAATGTTCTGACCAAGTTTGCGCCAGAGTTTCTATCTCAATATCTGTTGCCTCGCGCCCTTCAGACTTAAAATACGATTGTATGGCTTTTAGATATGGAAGCGGCAGTCCAAGAGGACCTCGCTTGCTTCCATCTTTATTTGCTATACCATATTTGCTTAAGTCTTTTAGCTCATCATCGGATATATCTAAATCAACATTATCTGTAGTTATGTTCTTATTTTCTAGCCCTACCTTTGGGATGATTTTATCCATACCGCCGTCACGTTCATATTGTTCATGGCTTTTAATGGATATTCTCTGGATTAATTTATTAGAAATGATTGCGGATAATTGTTCAATATCGCTAAGCTTTGCATCGCCTTTTATTAAATAAAGCCTTGAAGAATAGCACTCCACCGCACTTCCTGTGGCAAGCTCTAGTAACTCCGAAGTTGTGTGACCCACATTATCAGTAACGCCCGCCAAAAACCCTATTTCTAATGCCCAATCAAAATCCGCAGGGGTTTCATTGATCTTTTGCGTAATGGGATTTGCCAAGCTTTTGGTAAATATATCTTTTGCCGCAGCCGCACTCTCGGATGAATAAACATCCACAACCCAAGCAGATGCTCTTATATCCATATCATGCAGGATTTTTTCTATATGATGCGCCCTGCCATCATCTTTATGAGCTAATATTTCTGTTCTATAATGCATATAATTTTCAACTAGCTATTGATCTTAATTCTTACGCGGATTAAATAGTAGTAGGAAGAGTTTTTCAATACTCTAATTGCCTAAAATCGCGGAAATAAAAATAAATGCCAAAAATTACTATTAATGACATGGAAATAGAGGTTGAGCAGGGTACTAGCATCTTGCAGGCTGCTGAGCAGTTAGGCGTTGAAATCCCTCGCTTTTGTTACCATGATAAGCTTTCAGTTGCTGCTAATTGCCGTATGTGTTTGGTCGAAGTTGAGGGCGGGCCGCCAAAGCCTGTTGCGTCATGCGCCATGGCTTGCGGTGATGGAATGGTTGTCCATACTGATTCGGATAAGGTTAAAAAAGCGCGAAAAGGTGTTATGGAGTTCTTGCTTATCAATCATCCGCTTGATTGCCCTGTATGTGATCAAGGCGGGGAGTGTGACTTACAAGACCAAGCTGTGGCATACGGTTTTGATCGCTCGCGTTATAATGAGGAGAAGCTTGTAGTTAGCGACAATGATTATGGTCCTTTGATTGGAACGGTTATGACGCGCTGTATTAATTGTACGCGCTGTGTTCGTTTTGCAGAAGAAATAGCGGGAACGCCAGTCCTTGGGCAGTTTAACCGCGGCGAGAATGCAAAAGTCGGCACATTTATAGGCGAGCTTTTGGATACAGAGCTTTCGGGGAATCTTATTGATGTTTGCCCTGTTGGGGCTTTGACATCTAAGCCATACGCTTATAAAGCGCGGAGCTGGGAGCTTACCAAAACCGAGACTATAGATGTGCATGATGCGCTTGGCTGTAATATCCGCGTTGATTCGCGCGGGCGTGAGGTAATGCGAATCCTGCCGCGCCTTAACGAGGATATAAATGAAGAATGGATAGATGACCGCTCGCGCTTTTCCTATGATGGTCTTGCTTATGGTCGTATTGATAGACCATATATCCGCGATAAAGAGAGTGGTAGGCTGCTTGAAACTAGCTGGGAGGAGGCTTTTACCGTCATAAGTGATAAGCTTAAAGGCGTTAAAGGCGATAATATAGCCGCGCTTGCAGGTGACCTTGTTGACGTGGAATCCATGGTTGCTATGAAGGATTTAATGACTTCACTAGGCAGTAACAATATAGATTGCCGCACTGATGGAGCAGTATTTAGCACTGAAAACCGCAGCTCATATTTGTTTAACTCTACTATTGCTGGAATAGATGATGCGGACGCTATTTTACTGATCGGCGTTGACCCTCGCCATGAAGCAACAATGGTAAATGCACGTATTCGCAAAAATTGGCTGGAAAAGAAAATTCCTATTTCTCTCATAGGTAGGGAGGTCGACCTGACATACCCTTATGAGCATTTAGGCACTAGCCCAAAGGATTTAGAGAAGCTAATCAAACAATATGCAGGTAAAGTCACGGCTAAAAAACCTATGATGATTGTAGGAAGCGGAGTATTTGCCCGCGAAGATGGTCTAGAGATTCATTCATTGCTTCATAAGGCGGCGGAAGAGCTTGGCATAATTAAAAAAGGCTGGAATGGCTTTAATATATTACATAGTGCTGCTTCTCGCGTTGGCGGACTTGATGTTGGATTCTTGCCAAAAGAGGGCGGTAAGGGATTTTCTGATATTGTTGCAGGCACTAAAGATGGCTCTATAGAAGCTTTGTTTCTACTCGGCGCGGATGAGTTTAATGCTCATGTTAATATTGGCTGGAAAAGCTTTGTTATATATCAAGGACATCATGGCGATCATGCAGCGCAGCGGGCGGATATTATACTCCCAGCGGCGGCTTATACCGAAAAAGACGGCATCTATGTTAATACAGAAGGTCGCCCGCAAATGTCTCATAAAGCGGTTGGTCCTGTCGGCGCTGCCAAGGCTGATTGGGCTATTATCCGCGAAATGTCAGAATATGTTGGTGCAAAGCCGCTGCCTTATAATTCACAATTGGAATTGCGAACACGCATTTACAAAGAATGGGCTATATTCAAAAAAATGGATGAGGTTACGCCTGCTAAATGGTCGGGATTTTTTTGTAAAGGCAAGCTGTCTAAGGATGATTTCACATTGCCAGTGCAAAATTATTATATGAATAACCCAATTTGCCGCGCATCAAAAACAATGGCGCAGTGCGCTAAGGCATTTACAAAGCAAAAAGAATTAGAGGAAGCAGCGTAATGAACAAGAAAACAACATTAGATCAAGTTCAAGAATTTCATGAAACATATGGTTTATCTGTGCTGAGTGAAGCTAGTATTTCTGATGAAAAGACTAATGAATTGCGCATTAATTTGCTTGCCGAAGAATTAGGTGAGCTTAAAGAAGCGTTAGAGCAGTGCGATATGGTGGAGACGTTAGACGCGCTAATAGATTTGCAATATGTGCTTGATGGCGCATTTTTGTCATTTGGTCTGCACCATGTGAAAAGCGCGGCTTTTGATGAGGTTCACCGCTCTAATATGAGTAAGCTTGGCGCGGATGGAAAGCCTATAAGACGCGAATCCGATGGTAAAGTCCTTAAAGGTCCTAATTATTTTAAGCCTAACATGGCGCAATTTATATCTAACTCCTCTAACAAAGAGGACGCGGCATAGATGGAATTTATTACTGAATTCATTCTATGGGGCTGGAGTTTCTGGCTAGTGCGAACAGTTGCTTTTACGCTGCTTGTCGTTGGCGGAATATTGCTGTCCGTTGCTTATATGACCTATGCCGAGCGCAAGGTTTTAGGTGCTATGCAACGTAGGCAAGGACCTATGTTGGTAGGTCCATTTGGTCTGCTGCAACCTATTGCGGACGGTATAAAGCTGTTTTCTAAGGAGACAATTATTCCAAGCGGAGCGCATAGAGTTGTGTTTTTGCTTGCGCCGATGCTGTTATTCGCGCTTTCACTTGTTGCGTGGGTAGTTATCCCATTTGACAAGGGTTGGGTTTTAGCAAATATAAATGTTGGGATTTTATATTTATTCGCGATTTCTTCTATGGGCGTTTACGGCGTTGTTATGGCTGGATGGGCTTCTAACTCGCGCTATGCCTTCCTTGGGGGGATGCGCTCTGCCGCGCAAATGATATCATACGAAGTGTCTATGGGCTTGATTATAGTATGTGTTTTGCTTGTTACTGGCTCGCTTAATCTGCAAGAAATAGTGCTGGCTGATCGCCCGCTTTGGGTGCAAATATTACTATTTCCTATGTTTATAGTGTTTTTAGTCTCGATATTGGCGGAAACTAACCGAACTCCGTTTGATCTGCCTGAGGGCGAATCAGAGATAACGGGCGGGTTTATGGTGGAGTATTCCGCCATGACCTATGCACTGTTCTTTCTTGGTGAATACGCGAATATGATTTTGATGTCGGCGATGACCACTATTTTATTCCTTGGTGGCTGGCTTCCTCCATTTGGGATGTCGTCACTTGATTTTGTCCCTGGTATTGTGTGGTTCGCACTTAAAACTGCTTTGATATTGTTCTTCTTTATATGGGCGAGGGCGACATTGCCGCGCTTTCGCTATGACCAGCTTATGCGCCTTGGCTGGAAAGTATTCTTGCCGCTAACGCTTTTTTGGGTGGTGCTTATGGCTGGAATCCTTATGAGCTTTAATGCTCTGCCAAATCAAGCAGTCCATGTTAACCCTGTAAAAGAGGTTGCCCAAGTTGTGGAAGAAACAATTAAAATAATTGAAGAAAATGTCGAAGAAGTTATTGAAAAGATAGAGAAAATTGAAAATAACAACACAGAAAATAACAGCGAGGAAATAGAAGGGGGGGTGCAAGGTAATGAATAAGATTTTACGTGCATTTTTCCTGACCGAGATTGTTAAAGGGTTTTTGCTTACCCTTAAATATATGTTTTTCGTGCCAAGAGTTACGATTAACTATCCTCATGAAAAAGGGCCATTATCCCCGCGTTTTCGCGGTGAACATGCACTTCGCCGTTATCCTGATGGCACGGAGCGTTGCATCGCCTGTAAGTTGTGCGAGGCCGCATGTCCCGCGCTGGCCATTACCATTGAAGCAGAAGAGCAAGAAGATGGATCACGGCGCACAACCCGCTATGACATTGATATGACCAAATGTATTTATTGCGGACTATGTCAGGAGGCTTGCCCCGTTGATGCTATCGTCGAAGGTCCTAATTTTGAATATGCAACTGAGACGAGGGAAGAGCTTTACTATAACAAGGAAAAATTGCTTGATAATGGTGATCGTTGGGAGGCTCAACTCGCGGCAAATATAGCAAAAGATTCTGGGTATAGTTAATTTATGACCTTGCGGTAAGCACTATAAAACACTAAAAATAATGGAAGTAAGAATAGAGATATATCAATGATAGTTCAGGCATTCGCCTTTTATTTATTTGCAGGAATATTACTAACAAGCGCCCTAATGGTTATTACGGCGCGTAATCCTGTGCATTCCGTGTTGTTTCTGATATTGGCATTCTTTAACGCGGCGGGGCTGTTTGTGCTGCTTGGCGCAGAATTTATCGCTATGATTTTGGTTATTGTTTATGTTGGCGCGGTTGCGGTGCTATTTTTATTCGTAGTTATGATGCTTGATATTGATTTTGCCAATTTGCGAAAGGGCGGAATGCAATATGTCCCGCTTGGCATTATAATTGGCTCTATATTGCTGTTTGAACTGGTTGCTATTTACTCATATTGGGCGTTTGCCCCTGATGTATCGCAAAATCTGGATATGCCGCTATCAAGCTTTGGGGATTTGCAAAATGCCGAGGCTTTGGGAATGGTTTTATATACGGATTACATCTTTGCATTCCAAATGTCTGGCTTAATTTTATTTGTTGCTATGGTTGGCTCAATAGTTCTAACGCTTCGCAAGCGTCCAAATATTAGAAAGCAAATAGTATCATCACAGCATGCAAGAAAAGCTTCCGATGTTTTAGAAGTTAAAAAAGTAACATCTGGGACGGGGGGGTAGCATATGGAATCGGTTTTAAATATAGGGATGGAGCATTACCTGATTCTTGCGGGGATATTATTTACTATTGGCGTATTTGGAATATTCCTAAACCGCAAAAACGTAATTGTTATTTTAATGTCAATTGAGCTTATGCTCTTGGCGGTTAATATTAATTTTATAACATTTTCTGCTTATTTAGATGATTTAGCAGGGCAGGTCTTTGTCATGTTTACATTAACCGTTGCCGCGGCTGAGGCTGCTATTGGTTTGGCTATATTAGTTGTGTTCTTCCGAAATAAAGGCAGTATCGCCGTGGAAGATATTTCGAGCATGAAAGGGTAGGTCGCATATGGAATTATTAGCGGTATTCGCCCCCTTATTTGCATTTATTATTGCGGGGCTTTTTGGTAAGCATATTGGAGCGCTTGGCTGTCAGATTGTCACTTGCACAAGTGTGGTAATTGCCGCGCTTGCATCCATAACGTTATTCTTTGACGTTATAATGACCGAGAATATGGTTGATGGATCTTATGTTACTGTCCTTGGATCATGGCTAAGCTCTGGTGATTTCAATGTTTCATGGGCTTTGCGCATTGACCAGCTATCAGTTGTTATGATGTGCGTGGTTAATATTGTATCTGCTTGTGTGCATATTTATTCGGTTGGTTATATGAGCCATGACAAAAGCAAAGGGCGGTTTATGGCTTATCTAAGCCTGTTTACCTTTGCTATGCTTATGCTTGTTACTTCTGATAATTTATTGCAGCTTTTCTTTGGTTGGGAGGGCGTTGGCGTTGCCTCCTACCTTCTTATCGGCTTTTGGAATCATAAACATAGCGCAAATGCTGCGGCGCAAAAGGCGTTCATTGTTAACCGAGTTGGTGACTTTGGGCTAGCCCTTGGGATTATGGCGATATTCGTTGTATTTGGCAGTATCGAGTTTTCTGAAATATTTGATAATCCGGCGCAATATGCCGATATTACTATGGCTTTCCTTGGGTTTGAACTTCACGCCCTTACGGTTATTTGCCTGCTGCTATTTATGGGCGCGGTTGGTAAATCGGCGCAGCTTGGCTTGCATACTTGGCTTCCTGATGCGATGGAAGGGCCAACGCCTGTCTCTGCCCTTATACATGCGGCTACTATGGTAACTGCGGGCGTGTTCCTTGTGGCAAGGTTTTCGCCAATATTTGAATATGCGCCGCTTGCACTTATGGTGGTTGCTGTGCTTGGCGCGACGACTGCCTTTGTTGCGGCTACCATCGCGCTTACTCAATTCGATATTAAGCGGGTGATTGCTTATTCAACGATGAGCCAGCTTGGTTATATGTTCTTTGCGCTTGGCGTTTCTGCTTATGGCGCAGCAATTTTCCATCTTATGACTCATGCATTTTTCAAGGCTCTGCTATTTCTTGGCGCGGGTTCGGTTATTCATGCTATGTCGAATGAGCAAGATATGCGCAATATGGGCGGGCTTTGGAAGAAGATACCAATTACCTATGTGCTTATGCTGATAGGCTCGCTTGCACTTGTTGGTATATGGCCATTTGCTGGTTATTTCTCGAAAGATATAGTGTTAGAAGCCGCTTGGGCGGATAATACATGGTTTGGGCATTATGCTTATTGGATGGGGATTGCCGCGGCATTTATGACCGCATTTTATAGTTGGCGTTTAATTATAATGACATTCCATGGCAAGTCCCGCGCTAGTGAAAAAATATTAAGCCATGTCCATGAATCGCCGTCTATCATGATATTGCCTTTGGTGGTTTTGGCTATTGGCTCTATATTTGCGGGATCAGTATTTTACGGCGGTTTCGTTGGGTCAGCCTATGATAAACATGCCTCGGCAAGCTCATATAGCAATATTATGCCTGCTGCTGGTGGGGGGGCTTCTTCTGAGACACATGGTGCTAACGCATGGTCTAAGGAATATTTTTGGCATGATTCAATTAAGGTTTTGCCTGCAAATGACACGGTCGAGGCTGCTCATTACGTACCATTTTGGGTAAAAAAGATGCCTTTGGTTGTTGGTATATTAGGAATATTATTGGCATATTTTGTCTATATGTTTAGGGCAGGAATCTCTACTAATATAGCAAGAATATTTAAGCCTTTATATGTGTTATTCTTCAATAAATGGTTCTTCGATCCGCTTTATAATGTGATATTTGTCCGCCCTGCTATAGCTTGGGGGCATGCGTTCTCCAAAAGCGATAAGAGCATTGTTGACGGCATTGGCGCGGATGGTGTTGCGGCGTTTTCTGTGCGCGCATCTAAGGCTCTATCTAGGTTTCAAAGCGGATATTTGTACCAATATGCGCTTGTCATGATGATTTCACTAATTGCTATTATATCATGGTTCGTATTTAAGGCTGACCCTTCATTCTACAGTGTGCAGCATACTTTTGTTGCAAGGGAGGCGTTGCCATGAATATACCATTACTCTCTATCATGATTTTCTTGCCGCTTATTTGCGCGGTGATGATTGCTCTTGTGCGCGGTGAAAAAGGCGATGAGGCTGTTATTGAGAAAAATGTTAAGAATCTCGCTCTATTTTGCTCATTATTTGTATTTGCTTTTGGTGTATTTTTATACCAAAATTTTGATCCAAGCATATCTGGCTTTCAATTCGTTGAAAAATATCAATGGTTTGGTGTATTACCCATAAGCTATCACCTCGGAGTTGATGGCATATCTATTTTCTTTGTACTGCTTTCGGTATTTTTAACGCCAATTTGCATTTTAGCTAGCTGGAATAGCATTAAGACCCGCATTAAAGAATATATGATTATGTTTCTTGTGCTTGAAAGCTTCATGATTGGAACATTCGTAGCCCTTGATTCTATAATGTTTTATGTGTTTTTTGAGGGCGTACTTATACCTATGTTCCTTATTATTGGTATTTGGGGCGGTTCGCGCCGCGTTTATGCATCTTATAAGTTCTTTTTATATACTCTTACTGGCTCGGTTTTGATGCTGCTTGCCTTGCTATTTCTATATGTTGAGGTAGGAACAACGGATATTACGGTGCTGATGGCTAACCCTATTGCGGCGGATATGCAAAAATGGGTGTGGCTTGCATTTTTTGCTAGCTTTGCGATTAAAATGCCTATGTGGCCAGTTCATACTTGGCTGCGCACCGCTCATGTGGAAGCTCCAACGGCTGGATCAGTTATATTGGCTGGGGTCTTGCTGAAAATGGGGGGCTATGGATTCCTTAGATTTTCCCTGCCTATGCTGCCTGATGCAAGCATGTATTTTGCGCCGCTTGTTATGTGGCTTAGCGTTGGTGCTATTATCTATGCGTCACTAATTGCACTTGTGCAAGAGGACATGAAAAAACTGATTGCTTACTCATCTGTTGCTCATATGGGTTTTGTTACACTTGGCATTTTCTCATTCACCACGCAAGGAATTGAAGGCGCAATTTTCCAAATGCTTAGCCACGGCATAATTTCTGCCGCGATGTTCTTATGTGTTGGCGTGGTTTATGATCGCCTGCATACTAGGGAGATAAGCCGTTATGGCGGCATAGTAAGAAATATGCCCATATTTGCCACTATGTTTATGATATTCATGCTTGGCTCGGTTGGTTTACCGGGTACTAGCGGGTTTGTTGGCGAGTTTTTGACATTGCTTGGCGCGTTTCAGGTTAATACCGTAATTGCGGCGCTTGCCACTACGGGCGTTATATTGGGCGCGGCTTATATGTTGGTGCTATATAGGCGCATTTTCTTTGGCCCTTCTGATAATAAAGATGCGGCAGAGATGAGGGACTTAAATATGCTTGAAAAGGGGCTGTTTATTCCTTTGGCTTTTTTAGTTATTTATCTAGGGATATTTCCAAATGTTGTGATGGATACATTCTCACCAGCGGTCGCTGAAATCACATCAATATATGAGGGGATTAAGTAAAATGGATGATTTAAATCTCATGCCTATTTTGCCTGAATTATTCCTTATAGCTATAGGAATGGCATTTCTTATGATTGGCGTATTTAAGGGTAATAGCTCTACGAATACTTTATGCTGGGCTAGCTGTATTGGCTTTGTTATCGCTGCGGTTTTATTGATGAAATCAGATTGGAGCGTAACATATATATTAAGTGATATGCTTGTCATTGATAGCTTTGCTGGCATAATGAAGCTATTGATATTACTGGGCTTAACCGTGTCATTGGCTCTATCTGTGCAATATCTACATCAAGAGCGAATCGCTAGGTTTGAATACCCAGTGCTGGTTATTTTTGCAGGCGTTGGCATGATGTTTATGGTGTCATCTAATAACATGCTTAGCCTTTATATGGCGCTGGAATTACAATCACTTAGCCTATATGTATTGGCTGCATTTCACCGTAATTCTTTAAGATCAGGCGAGGCGGCGGCTAAATATTTCATTCTTGGAGCGCTTTCCTCGGGGATGCTTTTATTTGGCATATCACTTATATATGGCTTTGTTGGCTCGGTTGATTTCAATACAATAAGAGAGACATTATCCTCGCTTGACTCTATCCCCCCCGGATTTACCGTTGGTATGGTTTTTGTGCTGGCGGCTCTTGCATTTAAAATCTCGGCTGTACCATTCCACATGTGGACTCCTGATGTTTATCAAGGCGCGCCCACATGCGTTACAGCATTTTTTGCCATCGTTCCTAAGGTGGCAGCCCTAGGATTATTGATGCGGCTTTTATTTGTTCCATTCGAAGCAGCAACAGATCAATGGATGCAGATATTATATTTCATTTCCATTGGATCGCTTGTTATAGGGGCGTTTGCTGCTATTTCTCAAGACAATATAAAGCGGATATTTGCCTACTCCTCCATAGGTAATATTGGCTATGCTTTGATAGGAATTGTTGCTGGCACTGCTGCTGGAGTTGGCTCGGTTATTGTGTTTTTATTGATATATATTGCGATGACGGCGGGGGCATTTGTCATTATTTTATCAATGCGCAGAAACGGCTTGGCGGTTGAAAATGTCACGGATTTGGCTGGCTTTTCAAAGAATAATCCAGTTATGGCATATGCTATGGCTGCTATATTATTCTCACTTAGCGGTATTCCACCATTAGCTGGTTTCTTTGGTAAATTATTCATATTCGAAGCAGCAATAGAGAGCGAATTATATTTACTTGCGACTTTAGGAATATTAGCCTCCGTTGTTTCTGCTTATTATTATTTACGCATTATCAAAATCATGTTTTTTGATGAAGCCGTGGATGCATTCGATAATGACATAGCTTTAGCTAAACGCGCGGTTTTACTTATAGTGACGTTATTTTTAGTCGTATTTATCTTTGTTCCAAACTTCCTGTTAGACAGCGCTATGTTGGCCGCGACCTCGTTGTTTTAAATGGTCTAGGGGCAAAACTCATTAATTATGCACAATTCTGTTACGAATAAATACCATAGATGCAAAGAAAGCAAGGTTTTGCCATGCCGTAGCATAGGAAGTTCTTGCTTGATGATGCAGATGTGGTGTTTATTCGTAACCTGTAATGGCGCTGCAAATTTTTATGCCTATTTGCTCAAGCCGCTTGAGCGTAGCTATGGCTATGCCCGTGCGCGACTTTTACAAATATTCATTAAAAACTTGACTAGCGCAGAATGGGTATAATTAATGAGTTTTGCCCCTAATTGGTCTATTAAGCGATTTGATAACCTTGAAAGCACACAAGATTATTTGCAAAATCTACTTAATGATAACCCTGATTTATCAGAAGGATTAGTTATAAATGCCACAAGCCAAAGTGATGGTCGCGGTCGTCACGGTCGTAGCTGGCAAGGCGCAAATGGTAATTTATACCTATCTTTCCTTATTCGCCCGAAATGCGATATAGGTAAAATCGGGCAAATATCACTGCTTAGCTCGCTAGCTATATATAGAGCGATCACCTCGATAATTGATGAAGATGTTATCTTAAAATGGCCAAATGATATTTTAATTGGCGGCAAAAAATGTTGCGGGATTTTGTTAAACCATGAAAATGATTGCTTAATTATTGGCGTGGGCGTTAATATAAAATCCGCGCCGCTTGATATATCTACATTTTTGCAGAAATATTCAAACACTGAAATAACAGCTCAAGATTTTATGGATAGGCTATTGTCGCTTTTTTCTGATTATTATAAGAGCTGGCAAAATGAAGGTTTCACAAATCTTCGTGATGAATGGCTTAACAATACATATGAAAAGGGTCGCAAAATTAGTGTTAAAATAGGCGACAACAAGATAACAGGCGCATTCCAAACTATCGACATGCTTGGAAATCTCATTTTAATATGCGATAAAAGCGGTGAAGAGAAGAAAGTGACCTCTGGTGAAATATTATTATTGTAAAAAGAGCTTATAATGCTGCTAGTAATTGATGTTGGAAATACAAATACGGTGTTTGCTGTGTTTGAGAATGAAGAGCTTAAGCATTCTTGGCGCTGCAAGACAGAAACCTCGCGCTCATCGGATGAATATGCCGTGTTTTTAAAGCAATTATTTGACCTTATCCAAATTAAATGGAGCGATATTCATGATGTAATCGTAAGCTCGGTCGTTCCTGATGCTAACTTTCATTTGACTGGATTTTGCCAAAAATATGTTGGAAATGAGCCGTTTTTTGTTGATGCAAACTCTTGTGATATAGAAATTGACCTTGATAATCCTGATGAAATTGGCGCAGATAGAATAGTCAACGCCGTAGCTGTTGCGGCAAATTATAGTCTGCCCGCAGTGGTTATTGATTTCGGAACGGCGACTACTTTTGATGTGATTGATAAAGGCGGAGTTTATCGCGGCGGTGTGATAGCAGCAGGGATTAGGCTGTCGGCGGAGGCTTTGACAAAACGCGCGGCAAAACTCCCGCAAATAAATATAGAAAAGCCAGATAAGGTTATTGGTAAATCCACTATGGCGGCGATGAAATCAGGCATGTATTGGGGCTATATCGGATTGATTGAAACTATTATCTCCAAAATCAGCGATGAAATGGGCTGCAAGCCTTTTGTTGTTGCTACTGGCGGACTTGCACCTCTTTATGCTGAGGAATTAAGCATTATAGATATTGTAGATGATAATTTAATTTTTAAAGGATTGGTTGAAATATATAAAAATGAACAAAATAAATAATATTTTAGATGGTGGTGGGTTTTACTTCTCCCCAATGGGCGGCAGTGAAGAGTTCGGCGTAAACTTCAATCTTTATGTTTGTGATGGTGAGTATTTGATAATTGATTGCGGTATTGGTTTTGCTGATGATCGTTATCCCGGTATTGATTTACTGCTTCCTGACCCATCATTTATTGAACAAAATAAGGATAAGCTTGCGGGAATAGTTATAACTCACGCTCATGAAGATCATGTTGGCGCGGTTGCTTATTTGTGGGAAAGATTGCAATGTCCAATTTACGCAACGCCTTTTACTGCTTGTGTTTTGCGTAAAAAGCTTGAGCAAGAGGGCATTTTTGATGCTCATATTAATGTTATAGAGCAAAATAATAGTTTCGAAATTGGTGATGGCTTTTCTGTGAAGTTTATCCCTGTATCGCACTCTATTCCAGATGCTAGCTCTATGCTTATTAAAACCAAATACGGGAATATAATCCATAGCGGTGATTGGAATTTAGATCAAGATCCTATCATAGGCATTAAAACCGAAGCTCAAGCATTTGAATCTATCGGCGATGGCGGCGTTTTGGCATATATCGGAGATTCCACTAACTCCCAAGTTAGCGGCTATGCGGGGTCTGAAAATGACGTTGCCAAAGGTCTTGAGGCTGAAATTTCTAGGCATAAAAAGGGCAAGATATTTGTGACTATGTTCGCCTCCAATATCGGGAGGATAATAAGCATTGCACGCGCCGCCCAAAAGAACGAACGTAGTGTTGCCCTTGTTGGCAGGTCGCTTCATAGAATGGTGGGCGTGGCTATGGAATGCGGCTATATGGATGGCTTACCCGATTTTTTGGAAGAAGAAGATATAGAGCATATATCAGATGATAATCTCGTGATTATAGTCACAGGTTCTCAAGGTGAGCATAGGGCTGCGCTTGCAAGAATATCACGTAGCGATCACAGGCGCGTTTCACTTAATCGCGGTGATACGGTTATATTTTCATCGCGCGCTATTCCAGGTAATGAGCGCACAATTAGTGCGATAAAGAATAATTTAAGCGCAGCAGGGGTTAATATGGTAACTCCGCGTGACACTAAAAATCTTATCCATGTTTCTGGTCATCCATGCAAGGATGAGGTTATATCTATGCTGGAATGGCTGCGCCCGACTTGCGTTATTCCCGTTCATGGAGAGCGCCAGCAATTGGACGCACAAGGACAAATTGCTAATGACCTAAATGTGGATCATGTGATTGTACCCAATAACGGGTCAGTGATCCGACTTGCGCCTGATGTTCCAAAAATAGTGGGGACTATAGAAACTGGATTATTGGCGGTGGATCAGCGGCGAATTATTCCCGCTACTCATCAATCTATTACTGCGCGGCGCAAGCTGCAATATTCGGGCGCGGTTCATGCCTCACTTGTGTTGGATAATAATTTAGAGCTGCTCGGCAATATTAAAATAGATACGGTTGGCTTGAGCTGTAAGCGCAGCGATGATTGCATTATCGAAGATATAAGGGAGCATATATTGGATGTGCTTGATAGTCTCGATATCGGTTTGGGTGAAGATGAAATTGCCGAGAAAATCAGAATTTCTTTAAGAAAGTATGTCTTGAATATTCTTGGCTTGCGCCCTAAAACTACTATGCATGTAACTTTAGTGGATATATAGGATAACAAAACCATGGCAAAAAAGCCCCGCACAGCTATTACCCCTACGCGCGATGAAGATTTTGCGCAGTGGTATCAACAAGTTATCAAATCTGCCGATATGGCGGAGAATGCTCCTGTACGCGGTTGCATGATTATAAAGCCCTATGGCTTTGCATTATGGGAGAATATGCAGCGCATATTTGACGGTATGATTAAAGATTTTGGCGTGGAGAATGCTTATTTCCCACTGCTTATCCCGCTTAGCTTTTTAGAAAAAGAGGCAGAGCATATTGACGGGTTTGCTAAGGAATGCGCGGTTGTTACTCACCATAGGCTAGAGCAGGGCGAAAATGGCAAGCTTATTCCCGCAGGTGAGCTGGAAGAGCCATATGTTATTCGTCCCACTTCCGAGACTATTATCGGCGATTCGATGGCGCGGTGGATTCAATCTTATCGCGATTTGCCGATGAAGCTTAATCAATGGGCAAATGTGATGCGTTGGGAGATGCGCCCGCGCATGTTTTTGCGTACATCTGAGTTTCTTTGGCAAGAGGGGCATAATGCTTTTGAAACCGCCGAAGAAGCGCATGAGGATTCTTTGAAAATGCTGGGTGCTTATAAGGATTTTGCTGAAAATTACTTGGCTTTGCCAGTTATTACAGGTGAGAAAACCGATAATGAGCGTTTCCCTGGCGCGAAAGCCACCTATACTATCGAAGCTATGATGCAAGATGGCAAAGCTTTGCAGGCTGGGACTTCCCATGATATGGGACAGAATTTTGCCAAGTCTTTGGGCATTAAATTTCAGGCGCGCGATGAGAGCGAACAACTAGCCCATACTACAAGCTGGGGCATTTCCACGCGGCTTATCGGCGGAATGATTATGATTCACGGTGATGATGACGGAATGATTATGCCGCCGCGCGTTGCGCCAAGCCAAGTTATAATCATTCCTATTATCCGCGATGAGAAGGATGCAGGAGATATCAATAAATATATTAACGGCTTAGAGCAAAAACTTAAATCTGCAAATATCCGCTTTAAAACGGATAATAGCGCGGAACGTACACCCAATAAAATGTGGGGAGCAATTAAAAAAGGTGTGCCGCTTCGCGTTGAAATTGGCGCGCGCGAGATGGAGCAGGGTGTGCTTACATATGTTAGGCGCGATATTGGCAAGGATTCTAAAACCACATGTTCTATTGATGAATTCGTAGGCAGCGTTCAAGATGTACTTGATAATATGCATGATGATATGCTGGCTAGAGCTAAAACATTTCTTGGTAGCAATATTAAGGATGTTGATAATATTGATGATCTCATTTCTTATTTCAAGAATGATGCTAATATAGGATTTGCTCGCATTGATATTAGTATTATGGATGATGCCGATTTCGAGGCGAGGCTCAAGGAGCATTCTCTTTCAACGCGCTGCATGCCATTTGAAGATAATGGCAAAAAAGTTTTAATCGGAAAGGCTTATTAGCGATACATGATATCAAAATTTGAAAGAACAGTAGCATGGCGTTATTTGCGCTCTAAAAAGGCAGAGGGATTTGTCTCGGTCATTGCTGGGTTTTCATTTGCGGGAATCATGATCGGCGTTGCCACTTTAATTATTGTGATGAGCGTTATGAACGGCTTTCGCGCAGAATTATTTGACCGTATTTTGGGGCTTGGCGGGCATATGAACGCTTATTCGCAAGTCGGTGCGCTTTATGATTATAAAAGCCTAAGCAATACCATTAAATCTGTTAAGGGAGTTGAAAATGTTACTCCCGTTATTGAAGGGCAGACGTTACTATCATACGGAAGTGCAGCAAGCGGCGTTATGGTTCGCGGCATTTCTCAAAGTGATTTTGCCTCAAGGGATGTGTTGTATAATGGCATAATTAAGGGCGAGATAGAAAATTTCAGAGGCTTTAAAATTGCAATAGGTTCGGTATTGGCAAAAAAACTTGGTCTCGGTATTGGTGATAAAATAACGCTTACTTCACCAAAACTTAGAAGCACTCCATTTGGAACTGTGCCAACGCAGCGATCATTTGAAATTGCCATGGTTTTCGATGTTGAAATGTATGAATATAATAGCGGATTTGTATTTATGCCACTGCCTGCTGCTCAAAAATTTTTCCAGTTTAAAAATGGCGTTAGCTCGCTGGAAATATTTCTTAATGAACCTGAAAATATTGATGATATAAGGCAAGAAATAAAGCTTGAACTTAACGGAAGGGCGGGGATTTACGATTGGCGAGATATGAATAAAAGCTTCTTTAATGCCTTGGAAGTTGAGCGCAATGTTATGTTTTTAATATTGAGCATGATTATTATTGTTGCTGCATTTAATATTATATCCTCTATGATTATGCTGGTAAAAGACAAGGGGCATGACATTGCTATTATGCGAACTATGGGTGCAAGTAGGGGGAGTATGATGCGGATATTTATGCTTACGGGCGCAAGTATTGGGTTTATAGGAACGTTGCTTGGCGCGGCTCTTGGCATTTCTTTTGCGCTTAATATCGAAACTGTTAAGGCAGTTATTGAGAGCATGACAGGGGCGGTTCTTTGGGATGCTGAAATACGTTTTCTATCTGAAATTCCCGCGGAAATTGATTGGGGTGAGGTGGCTAGCGTTATTGCTATGGCATTTTCGCTGTCCATTATTGCAACGATTTACCCCGCATGGCGCGCAGCGCAGCTAGACCCTGTAGAGGCTTTGAGATATGAGTAAATATTCCGCGCCCACAGATTTAATTGATGATGATTTTGATATCATTGAAGATGATTATTTCATTGAAGATGATTATGAGGCAGGAGCTTGCCTTAATGAAGGTGAGCTTTTGCTTGCAACTCGAGATCTATGCAAAGAATATCGGCAAGTAATGAACAAATTGCAGATATTAAATAATGTTAATTTGCGTATATATTCGGGTGAAATCACCGCTTTAATAGGTCCTAGCGGGTCAGGTAAATCAACTTTGCTCCATATTTTAGGGCTTTTAGATACGCCAACATCGGGGCAAATTATTATAAGCGATATGGATGTCTCAAAACTGCCAGAGCGTTCGCGTACCAGCTTGCGTAATAGTTGCATTGGCTTTGTCTATCAGTTTCACCATCTTTTGCCAGAGTTCAGCGCACTAGAAAATGTTTCTTTGCCACTTATTATTGCAGGTGAGAAAACTAAATATGCGGAGGAAAAAGCGGAGGATATGCTGGATCAATTAGGGCTGTCTCACCGCCTTAAACACCGCCCCGCAACGCTTTCAGGCGGGGAGCAGCAAAGGGTGGCAATTGCGCGCGCGCTTATAAATGATCCATATTTACTATTTGCGGATGAGCCAACAGGAAATCTTGACCCAGAAACTTCGGAAGAGGTGTTTGAAATATTGTTAAAGCAAGTTAGAGACCGCGGAATTGGCGCGTTAATTGCTACTCATAATATGGAGCTAGCTGGTAAGATGGATCGCATTTTAGAGGTTAAATCTGGTCGAGTTCTCGCATATTAAAAACCACCATGGAAGGCGTGATTTTATGAAATATATTATATGGCTTAGCGTTTTATTTATTGCTATTGCAGGCTCACAAAGCTCTTATGCTAATAATAGTAGTGTGCGAGAAGCCTCTGCAGAAGATATAGAGCGCGCCGAAGAATATCTGCAAGATATGAAAACTGCTAAGGCTCGGTTTGTTCAAACGACTCATGGAGGAAATCAGCTTGTCGGGACATTCTACCTCAATCGCCCTGGAAAGCTGCGCTTTGAATATGACCCGCCGATAGAAAATTTTATCGTTGCCGATGGTATATTTATATATTTCTATGATGCGGAATTAGAAGAACAAACAAACGCACCAATCAAAAGCACGCTTGCCAATTTCTTTTTGCGTAAGAAATTCTCTTTTGCTGATGATTTAATGGTTCAAGATGCAAAATTTGCGGCGGGGTTGCTGCAAATAAGGGTGGTTCAGGCTAAAGACCCTGATTCTGGTTCTATCACTTTTGCATTTGGCAATGATCCGTTTGAGCTTAAAAAATGGCGAATAGTAGACAAACAGGGAATGATTACTGAAATTGAGCTATTCCATCTTGAAACGGGAATGAAACATCCATCTAAATTATTTGCTTATATTGACCCTAAGAAATTAGATAAAAAGCCCTCATATAATGACTGATGCAAGCCCATTAGAGCATTTGATAAGGCTGTTATCGGGCTTGCCAGGGCTTGGAAACCGTTCAGCCCGCAGGATTGCTTTGCATCTATTATCTAAACGCGGAGCATTAATGATGCCACTGGCTAATGCTTTGTCGGACGCTGCTCAAAATGTAAAAAGCTGCTGCATTTGTGGGAATTTGGATATGGTTGACCCTTGCTCTATTTGCACTTCCCATAAACGTGATGAAGCGCAAATATGTGTGGTAGCGGGGGTTAGTGATGTTTGGGCGATTGAGCGTACAGGCGCATATCGCGGTAAATATCATGTGCTTGGCGGATTGCTTTCCGCTCTTGATGGAATATCACCCGAAGATTTACGCATCAATAAACTGATTGAGCGCGTATCTTCTAGCGATGGCAAAGTGGAAGAAATCATACTTGCGCTTAGTGCTACTGTAGATGGGCAATCAACGGCTCATTATATATCGGATCACTTGTCCGCGCTTTCTGTTAAGGTTTCACATTTGGCACATGGCGTGCCAGTCGGCGGAGAGCTGGATTACCTTGATGATGGTACAATTATCACAGCTCTACGCTCTCGAAGTTAGGCTATTCTTTTTCAGAAATATAAATTGTTCCAGCTTGGCTAACTTGTAATACCGCCATATGTGTGTAATGTGCGCTGCTATCACCGCCAATTGCTATATCGTAATAAAGATTAGCAGGGAAATAATGATCGCTAGCCGTTGCATTTATGGACGAGTCGCCAAATGCAATATAAACTGGAACATCGCTGTAAATACTTATAACCCGCGTGCTTGCGTCAAACGCACTGGCGTTTCTAGCAGAGCTTGCGCCAATAGTAATATTATGCGCCCCGCCAGTTTTAAGTCTTAAGGCAGGTATCGGATTATCATTCAAATCTTGTGGAAGTAAAGTTGTCATGTCATTCTCTTTCTTTTGTAATAAAAAACCCCGCATAAAAGCAGGGCATAAAGTCGGTTTTCTGGTGTTTGTTACAATAACTTAGGATTATAATCCTGAAATGTCAAGTTTATTAAAAATAAAATTTAAACATGGAAATATGTAGCCAAGCTGTCTAAATTGCCCACATGAAGCAAAATTTTATACATTTGCATGTGCATTCGGCATATTCTTTGGCGGAGGGGGCGATTAAGGTTAAAGACCTTGTTAAGCGCTGCGTATCTAATAGAATGCCTGCGGTTGCCGTTACTGATACGAATAATATGTTTGGCGCGATGGAATTTGCGCTGGAGGCTTCTAAATCAGGATTACAGCCTATATTTGGTTGTCAAATTACTATTGAGGGTGATTCCGAGCTTATTTTGCTTGCTCAAAATGAGGCAGGTTACAAAAATCTTTGCAAGATTATAAGTTCATCTTATATGGGCGGAGATTCTCAAGGCGAGGTTAGCGCGAGCCATGAGATTTTAAAGAAATATAATGAAGGTATTATTGCGTTAAGTGGTGGCACGAAGGGGGCTATTGCTAGCCACCTTATTCATGGGCAAAAAGATAAGGCAGAGCAAGAGCTTATCCGTATGAAAGATATATTTGCGGATAATTTTTATATAGAGCTGCAACGCCATGGCTTAGCTGATGAGCGCAAAATAGAAGATGCTATTATAGATTTAGCTTATAAGCATGACGTGCCACTTGTTGCCACTAATGATTGCTATTTCAAGGATTTAGATGCTCATGAAGCGCATGACGCGCTGCTTTGTATATCAGAGGGGCGCTATATAAGCGAGGAAGACAGGCGCAAGGTAACCAAAGAGCATTATTTCAAATCCGCTCAAGAAATGATAAAGCTGTTTGCTGATATCCCCGAAGCCATTCAAAATACGCTTGTTATTGCGCAAAGATGCTCGTATTTGCTTGAGCCTATTGCGCCTATTCTGCCGCCATTTGAGACGGAAAGTAAACGCCCCGAGGCGGAGGAGCTGGAATTTCAATCAAGAGAAGGGCTTAAATGGCGTTTAGATAAGTTTGTTCTTAAAGGTGATAATATAAGCGATAAACAAAAAGAACAAATAGCAAAACCATATTGGGAACGCCTTGATTTTGAGCTTAACGTAATTAATAAAATGGGCTTTCCGGGTTATTTCCTTATTTGTTCGGATTTTATCAAATGGTCGAAAGAACAAGGTATTCCAGTAGGACCAGGGCGCGGCTCTGGCGCTGGTTCTATCGTTGCTTGGTCACTTAAAATTACCGACCTTGACCCGTTGGAATTTGGCTTGCTGTTTGAGCGTTTTCTTAATCCTGAGCGCGTGTCTATGCCTGATTTTGACGTGGATTTTTGCCAAGATCGCCGCGATGAAGTTATTAGCTATGTGCAAGCTCGTTATGGCTTTGACCATGTGGCGCAGATTATCACCTTTGGAAAGCTGCAAGCGCGGGCGGTTGTGCGTGACGTTGGGCGGGTGCTGCAAATGTCATATGGTCAAGTTGACCGTATAGCCAAGCTTATCCCTAATAATCCAGCCGCTCCAATGACACTGCAAGAGGCTCTTAACGCAGATCCTGAATTACGCGCAGAGCGTAATAAGGACGAAACGCAAGGCAAGCTTATAACAATTGCATTGCAGCTTGAGGGGCTTTATCGCCATGCTTCTACTCATGCGGCGGGGGTTGTGATTGGCGATAGACCGCTTGATGAGCTTGTCCCGCTATACCGTGATCCGCGCTCTGAAATGCCTGTTACGCAGTTTAACATGAAATATGTGGAGCAAGCGGGGCTGGTTAAGTTCGACTTTTTGGGCTTAAAAACCATGACTGTTGTGCAAAAAACCCTTGATATCGTATTTGAAGAAACGGGAGAGCGCATTGACGCGCTTGATATATCGCTTGATGATGCCAAATCTTATGAGCTTATGGCGCAGGGCAATACAGTTGGAGTATTCCAGCTTGAAAGTGCGGGTATGCGCGATGTTCTCAAAAAAGTTAAGCCGAACAGGTTTGAGGATATTATTGCTCTTGTTGCGCTATATCGCCCCGGCCCGATGGACAATATACCTAAATATATTGCAGTGAAGGCGGGTAAGGAAGAACCTGATTATATGCACCCAATCCTTAAACCTCTTTTGGAGGAGACTTACGGCATCATGGTCTACCAAGAGCAAGTTATGCAAGCAGCACAGCTCTTGGCTGGTTATTCACTTGGCGCGGCGGACTTGCTAAGGCGTGCTATGGGTAAGAAAATCCAGTCAGAAATGGATGAACAACGTCAGATTTTTGTTGATGGAGCAAAGGAGCATAACAATGTCCCTGAAGAGCAAGCCTCAATGATTTTCGATCAAATAGCAGGCTTTGCAGGTTATGGTTTCAATAAATCCCACGCCGCGGCCTACGCACTTATTGCTTACTGGACGGCTTGGCTGAAAGCTAATCACCCTGTTGAGTTTATGGCGGCCTCCATGACGCTTGACCTTGGCAATACTGATAAGCTTAGTGTGTTTAAACAGGATATGGATAAGATGGGGCTTGACCTTCTAACCCCTGATATAAATAAATCTCACGCTGATTTTAAGGTTGAGGGCAAGGCTGTGCGCTATGCTCTTGCTGCTCTTAAAGGAGTTGGTGAGGACGCTATGGAGAAGATAATATCTGAGCGCGAACGAGGCGGTGCATATAAATCATTGCAGGATTTTGCTGATCGCCTTGATCCCAAATCCATGAATCGCAGGCAGTTCGAGCAGCTTATTTGCGCGGGCGCATTTGACTGCCTTAATGATAATAGAGCGCAGATGAGCGTGGGCGCAGATATTATTTTGAAATATGTTCAAACCTTGCAAGAAGAGCGCAGCTCTGGGCAGGTTAGCTTATTTGGGGATTCTAGCAGTGGCAGCGGGCTTGGCATACCACATCTTCCAAAAACAAATGATTTTGACCCTTTGGAGAAGTTGTCACGGGAATTTAGCGCGGTTGGGTTTTATCTATCCGCTCATCCGCTTGATACAAGGCAAGAGCAGTTTAGGCGCATGAAAATCGTGTCTTTATCCCATGTTGAGGAAGATATTAAGAATAAAGCCGCCGCGCGTTATCAAATGGCTGGTGTTTTGCTCAAAAAGCAGGAAAAAATGTCACAAAAAGGTAGTAAATACGCATTTTTGCAGCTTTCTGACCCTAGCGGTATATATGAAGTAACTATATTCTCCGAAGCCTTGAATAATTTTAGAGATTTTTTAGTAGCAGGAACATCTTTGTTGGTAACGGTTGAAGTTGAGAAAAAAGACGATCAAATCCGTTATACCTCTCATAAAATCCAGCCATTAGAGGCTGCTTTAGAGGGCAAAGTTAACGAGATACATATTCATCTTTCCAGCGCAGATGCTGCTCCAAAAATTAAAGAATTAATGGATAGCGAGGGCAAGGGGCGCTCTAAAATCACCATATTCACCTATTTAGACGCATATAGAACAGCTCAAATAGATGTGGCTGGGCATTGGTCGCTAAACTCTAAAGCTCGCAATATAATAAGGTCAGAAAAAGGCGTTATTGAGGTAAATGAGGTATAGTCACTTTTCCCTTGCAATGCCAGTCATTTACCTGTAAAAACCATCCAACTTTAAATTCACAGGCAGGTTTATTAACCAGTGTTTGTTATTTGTTACAAACCATGACTTGCTGAGGTATAACTGGAAAAGGAAATAAAATGGCAGTACCTGAATTCACAATGCGTCAACTATTAGAAGCTGGCGTTCACTTTGGACATCACACACGCAGATGGAATCCTAAAATGCGCCAATATATATTTGGTGTACGTAACGGCGTTCATATTCTTGACCTTCAACAAACGCAGCCAATGCTTAGAGATGCGCTAACGGAAATCCGTAACATTGTATCTAAAGGCGGTCGCGTTCTTTTTGTTGGAACAAAGCGTCAAGCACAGTCACCTATCGCGGAGAGTGCTAATCGTTGTGGTCAATATTACGTTAATCACCGCTGGCTTGGTGGGATGATGACTAACTGGAAGACAATTACATCATCTATTAATCGCCTGCGTGACCTTGAGAAGATTTTTTCTGTTGATGATAAGTCTGGCTTTAAGAAAAAAGAGCTTCTTATGATGACGCGCGAATATGATAAGCTTGTTGCTACTATTGGCGGTATTAAAGATATGGGCGGTAAGCCTGATGCTTTGTTCATTATTGATACGAATAAAGAAGAAATCGCAATCAAAGAAGCTAATAAGCTTGGAATACCTGTATTTGCCATCGTTGATAGTAACTCTAATGTTGATGGTATTGATTACCCAATTCCAGGTAATGATGATTCTTTGCGTGCTATTGATCTTTATTGCGAACTTGTTACAGGCGCAGTTCTTGATGGGCTTCAAGCAGAGATTACGTCTTCTAAAAAAGATACGGGCGCGGCTGTTGATGTTAAAGTTAAGCTTCCAGAGGAAAAAGCAGCTAAAAAAGCTCCTAAGACTCATAAAGCTAATGACGAAAAAGCTGAGGCTAAATCTTCACCTAAGAAGAAACCTGCTAAAGCTAAAACAGAAGCTCCAAAAACAGAAGCTCCAAAAACAGAAGCTCCAAAAGAAGATAAGAAAGCAGCATCAGCTTAATTGCTGGTGTTTTGCATCTTTGAATTAACATTAATATAAATGAGGATTGAAAATATGGCTGATATTACAGCAGCAATGGTTAAAAAACTACGCGAAAACACAGGCGTTGGCATGATGGATGCTAAAAAGGCTTTAGTTGAGAATAATGGTAACATGGATGAAGCTGTTGATTGGCTTCGCACGCAAGGTCTATCAAAGGCGGCTAAAAAATCAGGGCGCACAGCGGCAGAAGGCTTGGTTTCTGTTTCAACAGAAGGTAATATCGGCGCAGTTGTTGAGCTTAATTCTGAGACTGATTTTGTGTCTCGCAATGAAGAATTCCAAAATTTCGTACGTAGCGTAGGACAAGTAGCTAAATCTGTTGATAGTATTGAAGCACTAGCAGCCGCTGATCTTGATGGCAAGAGCGTCTCTGACACTTTAACTGGCATGATCTCCACTATTGGTGAGCATATGACATTACGCCGCATGACACGTTTAAGCGTGCCTGAAGGTCAAGTGGTTGGCTATGTGCATAGCGCGTTAGCTGATGGTCTTGGTAAAATTGGCGTGCTTGTTGCTCTTGAATCTTCGGCAAATGCTGACGCTCTTCAAGCCTTAGGTAAGCAAATTGCAATGCATGTTGCGGCTGCTAACCCACAATTTTTGGGCAAAGATGATGTTGATGCTAGCGTTCTTGAACGTGAGCGTGCAGTTCTTAAAGATCAAGCAATTGCTTCTGGGAAACCTCCTGAAATTGCAGAAAAAATGGTTGATGGTCGTATTCGTAAATTCTATGAAGAAATTTGCCTAACTGAGCAAGTCTTCATTATGGATACTGACAAAACTGTTGCGCAGGCTGTTGAAGCGGCTGCAAAAGATGCTGGCTCGGCGATTAAACTTGTTGCATTTGCGCGTGTTCAGCTTGGTGAGGGCATCGAAAAAGAAGAAGAAGATTTTGCTGCTGAGGTTGCTGCTGTTGCTAATGCCTAAATAGTCTTCTAAATTTTATTTTCACAGCCACGTTGCAAAATAGCGTGGCTGTATTTATATATAGATAATGCAACGCCCCCTTTATAAGAAAGATGGAGCAATCACCATGGCTGACACGGACATTGACATTGACACTGGCAAGAATAATGCAAAATCAAAACCCTATAAGCGCGTTATGCTTAAAATGTCGGGTGAAGTTCTTATGGGTGATAAGGAGTTTGGACTTGATTCTGAAACGGTAGATCGCGTTGCCTTGGATATAAAAGAAGCCATAGAGCTTGGCATTGAGGTGTGCGTTGTTGTTGGCGCGGGCAATATATTCCGCGGCGTTTCGGGTGCGGCTGACGGCATGGATCGCACAACGGCGGATTATATGGGAATGCTAGGCATTGTTATGAACGCGCTTGCTCTTCAAAATGCACTGGAAAACATGGATGTTAAAACGCGTGTGCAGTCTGCTATTCGTATGGATTCTATATGTGAGCCATATATTCGCCGCAAAGCTATGCGCCATATGAAAAAAGGGCGAGTTGTTATATTTGCCGCTGGCACTGGTAATCCTTACTTTACAACAGATACCGCGGCGGCACTTCGTGCTTCTGAGATGAATTGCGATGTTATTATGAAAGGCACTAAGGTTGATGGCGTTTATACGGCTGACCCTAAAAAAGACCCAAATGCAGAGCGTTATGAGCGCATTTCCTATATGGAAGTACTTACAAAAGATTTAAGGGTAATGGATGCTACGGCGGTTTCGCTGGCGCGTGAAAATAATATACCGATTGTTGTTTTTTCTGTTTTGGAAAAGGGTAATTTCGCGCAAGTAGCGCAGTCAAAAGGTAAATATACGGTTGTAACTAATAACTTATAAATAAAAGGTGGTTAATATGTCATATGATAAACAAGATTTAAAACGTCGCATGGATGGGGCAATTGATTCTCTACAAAAGGAGTTTTCAGGGCTTAGAACTGGGCGAGCTTCGGTTAATTTGCTCGATAGTGTAATGGTCGATATGTATGGCAGTAAAATGCCGCTTAATCAGGTGGCAAATATCCTTGTTCCAGAATCTAGGCTGCTTAGCGTTCAAGTATGGGACGCTGGCGCGGTGAAAAGCGTTGAAAAAGCTATACGTGATGCGGGTCTTGGTTTAAATCCCATGCCTGATGGTAATAATATCCGCATTCCTATTCCTGATCTTAACGAGGAACGCCGCAAAGAGCTTACTAAAGTTGCTGGTAAAATTGCAGAAAGCACACGAATTGCCGTTCGTAATGTTCGCCGCGATGGTATGGATAGCGTTAAAAAAATGGAAAAAGACGGCGATATTTCTGAAGATGATCTGAAGCGTTATTCTGATGAAATCCAAAAGCAAACAGATGGAATTATTAAAGCTATTGATGATGCTCTTGTGTCTAAAGAAAAAGAGATAATGACGGTTTAGTGGGTATTTGGTTTTATGACGTACTCGCAATCAGAAGAAAATAATATACCTTTGCATGTTGCCGTTATTATGGATGGGAATGGCAGGTGGGCAAAAAAGCGCGGCTTGCCACGAAAACTCGGTCATAAAAAAGGCAGTGAAGCTGCGCGGATAATAGTAAAAAGCGCGGCTAATTCTGGCGTTAAATATCTTACATTATTTGGTTTTTCCTCGGAAAACTGGAATAGACCTAAAGATGAAATAGCTGAGCTTATGAAGCTTTTACGCAATTATTTGCGCTCTGAAACGGCGGAGTTCCACAAAAATAATGCTAGATTATCGGTCATTGGTGATCGCACTGCCTTTGACGATGATATTATTGATTTAATCGAAAATGCTGAGAATATCACCAAAGATAATGACGCTATACATGTTATTATCGCGCTTAATTATGGCGGGCGTAATGATATTATGCAATCAGCGCAAAAGCTTGTTGAGCAGGCAGCAAAAACTGGGGTTGCTACAGTAATAACAGATAAAATAATATCAGATAATTTACTTACCTCTGGCATTCCTGATCCTGACCTCCTTATTAGAACAAGCGGCGAGAGGCGTATTAGTAATTTCCTTCTTTGGCAATGTGCATATACAGAAATGGTTTTTACTGATACCCTTTGGCCTGATTTTAATGAAAAAGACTTTCAAAAAGCTTTGGCTGAATATGCTTTGCGTGATCGTCGTTATGGCGCTATCGGGGAAATTAATGACCAATCAGAAGGATAATGTATGATGTCATCATCATTATTAAAAAGAATTATCTCCGCTGCTATCCTTGCTCCATTATTTATATATGTACTGGTTTTGGGAGGGGTTGCCTTGCAAATATTATTGCTAGTCGCATTCCTAATATCATTATATGAGTGGTTTTTCCTGTCAAAGAAAACCGATAATTTCATTCCTGTAATGTTATTGGGTGTAATTTATATGGGGCTTGCTTACGGTAGTTTTCTTGCACTGCGTGAGGAGTATTCCCTTAATGTACTGCTGATTTTTATAGGCATGATATGGTTTAGCGATATAGGCGCGTATTTTGTAGGAAAATTTTTCGGCGGTGCTAAGCTTATTCCTCAAATAAGCCCTAATAAAACATGGTCGGGTTTTGGCGGAGCGTTATTCTTCCCCGCTTTATTTGCTGTTATTTGGGTTTACATGTTGGGCTTTCATTATGAGTTTGACCATAATAACTGGTATATATTATTGCCTATTGCGGCTGTGCTTGGCGTAGTTATTGGTGCGGTTGGGCAAGCGGGAGATTTACTGGTCTCATTTATTAAAAGGCAAGCAGGAGTTAAGGATACGGGCGCACTTATTCCAGGTCACGGGGGGTTGCTTGACCGTATTGACTCGATGTTGCTTGGCGCGCCAGTATATTTAATTTTAATTACGTTGCTATCCTATGTCTTTTAAAAAGAAAAAAATCACCATACTTGGCGCGACTGGCTCTGTTGGTCAAAACACTATGGAGGTTATCCTTGCCTCCCCTGATATGTTTGAAGTTCATGGGGTTAGCGCAAATAATAATGTTGAGCTATTGGCTATCACTGCGATTAAACTTAATGCCAAAGTCGCCGTTATAGCAAATGAATCTTTGGAAAATGAGCTTAAAAAGCTACTTATAAACTATGATATAAAAGCCTTATCAGGCATTAAGTCTATTGAAGAGTTAGCAGGCGAGAAAATCGACCTTGTTATGGCGGCAATCATGGGATTTGCTGGACTTCGCCCAATAACAAAAGCATTAGAAAGCGGCGTTAATGTAGCGATTGCAAATAAAGAGCCATTGGTTGCAGCGGGCAGTTATATTATGGAGCTAGCGCGGAAAAATAATGCTAAAATCCTACCAGTAGATAGCGAGCATAACGCGATATTCCAAGTATTTGAGGAGCAAAACAGGGCAGCAATTGATAAAATTATTTTAACTGCTTCGGGGGGGCCTTTCCTTAATTGGAGCAAGCAAGAGATAAAAAATGCAACGCCAAGCCAAGCAACAGCTCATCCTAACTGGACAATGGGTAGGAAAATTTCAGTTGATAGCGCCTCTATGATGAATAAAGCTTTGGAAATCATAGAGGCTCACCATTTATTTAATATGCCAGCAGATAAAATCAAGGTGCTTATTCATCCGCAATCTGTTGTTCATTCGATGGTGTCTTATATTGACGGCTCTATCTTGTCGCAAATGGGGGCAAGTGACATGCGCACGCCGATTGCTTATGCGCTTGGATATCCTGATAGGATAGATAGCGGCGGGGGGAAGCTTGATATTAAATCACTTTGTGAGCTAACATTTACCCATCCTGATATTGAAGATTTCCCCGCTCTTGCCATTGCTTATAAATGCTTGGAGCTCGGGCAGGGGGCGTGCATTGCTATGAACGCTGCAAATGAAGTGGCTGTTCAGTTATTTTTGGATGGAAAAATTGGATTTATGGGAATTATTGATCTTGTATATTATGCTATTGATGAATTATTGCCTAAAATTCCTGTTACTACGCTAAAAACTATTGAAGAAACTGAAGAATTAGATAACACTGTGCGCTTGGCTATTATTAGAAATTATCAGAAAGTAATATAAACTATGAATATAACCGACCTTATTCAAATGCTTGGACAAAATATATGGATTTATGGCGGGGCTTTTGTGCTTGTGCTTAGTATCCTTGTGTTTGTGCATGAATGGGGGCATTACATAGTTGCGCGCATGTGCGGGGTTCGCGTTGAGACTTTCTCTATCGGGTTTGGCAAGGAAATATGGGGGTTTACTGATAAGGGTGGCACTCACTGGAAGCTTTCCATGATACCGCTTGGCGGCTATGTTCAGCTTTTTGGCGATACTGATCCTGCAAGCTCGGGGCATAGTGATAATGTTGAGTGCGATGATGGAAAATCTCGCGAGATGACCGAGGCAGAAAAGAAAGTTGCCTTTTTCACTAAACCACTATGGCAACGTGCCGCCGTAGTTCTTGCTGGGCCTGCTATTAATTATATATTCGCTATATTTTTACTTGCTGGGCTTTACGTTTTCCATGGCAAGCCTGTATCACCTCCTGCGGGCGCGGCGATTATCGGCGGCAGTAGCGCAGAAAAATACGGCTTTCAAGTGCATGATTATGTTGTTTCCATTGATGGTAAGGCAATAAATTCTTTCGGTGATGTAAGGCGCGAAATGATGGTTGCACTTGATGAAGAAAGGCATTTTGTTGTTAAACGTGATGGCGAACTTATTGATATATATGCAAAGCCCGAGCGTAAAAATATTGAAGATCGCTTTGGTTTTAAAAGCTCCATAGGCTTGCTTGGTTTGATTAGCGCAGAGCAAGGTATATTAATTAGCGAGATTAAAAAAATTGATGGCATAGAATATAGCGACCCCTTACTTGCTTTGGCTGAAATTAAAAACCGCATAGGCACTACATTTAAAATATCACTAGGTCTGAGTGATGATGCAAGGGTCTTGATTATTAACCCTATGGCGGATAAAAATCCTGAGCTTGGTAGTGCTGATAACATTAGTGAAGAGGCGTTATATTTAGCCAATATTCCTGCTAAATCATATGCCGCTCATAATGCTATTACTGCTGTGCAAGCCGCAACTAACGAAGCATATGTTATGACGCGCAGCTCGCTAGAAGCTTTATGGCAGATGATAGTTGGAACAAGAAGCGCAACAGAGCTTGGTGGATTAATACGCATCGGCGCGATTGCAGGCGACATGGCGCAGCAAGGCGTTGTGCCGCTTATTCTGCTTATGGCGCTGCTTTCCATTAATCTAGGGTTTATTAACTTGTTGCCTATTCCATTGCTTGATGGCGGGCATTTGCTGTTTTATTTCTTTGAGGCAATATTAGGCAGACCTATCCCCGAAGTAGCGCAGGACTACGCTTTTAAGGCTGGCTTTATATTCTTGATAGGGATTATGGCTTTTGCAAATCTTAATGATATTTATCAAATAGTTAGCGCAAAGCTATAAGATAGTTTACTGCTAAATCAGTTTCGGATAGCTCGAACTCATTGCTTATTGGGTTGAATATTAGCCCAGTTGCATTATGAGGTGATAATCCATGTTTGCGGGCGTGGTTTGCAATTTCCGAAGGCTTAACGAATTTATCCCATTTATGAGTGCCACGCGGCACCCATCTTAATATATATTCCGCCGCGATAATCCCAAGGGCAAAAGATTTAGCCGTTCGGTTGATGGTAGACATTATAAGCAATCCATCAGGTTTCAGTCTGTCCTTGCATAACTGCATAAACGCAGCGATATCAGCTACATGCTCTATAATTTCAAGGGCGATTACCACGTCATATTGCTGATCTAAATTTTGAGCATCACCGCAAATATATGCTATGTCTAAATCTGAAATATTAGCATGGTCAATTGCCGTGTTTATAGCATTTGAGTCAGCGTCAATTCCTGTAATATTTACGCCCATATGAGCTAGCTCTTCACAGACCAAGCCGCCACCACAACCAATATCTATAATATTAAGGTCTTTTATGTCCTCGCCATAATGTGCGTGAATTTGATCCTTTATATATTCCATGCGCACAGGGTTAAGGCGGTGGAGTGGCTTGAAAGGACCTTCTTCATCCCACCATTTATCAGAATCTTTTGCAAAATGGTTGATTTCATTTTGATCAATAGTGCTTTGCATGATAAATACCTTTGATTTTTTGTCCGAATATAAGTATGGATAATGGTTGTTATAAATACAAGAGTGTAAGATTTTAAAAATGTCTTTAATAGTTGCAAAATTTGGCGGTACTTCTGTCTCGGATATAGAGCGCATTAAAAATGCGGCTTCTAAAATTGCGCGTGAGGTTGAGTCTGGTCATAAAGTCGTTGTCGTTGTTTCGGCTATGTCGGGCGTGACCAATAAGCTGGTTGAGTATTGCAGCGATATAAGCCCAATATATGATGTACGTGAATATGATATAGTGGTTTCAAGCGGTGAGCAGATAACTGCTGGCTTGATGGCTATGGCATTGCAAAAATGCGGCATTGTTGCTCGCTCATGGCTTGGCTGGCAAATACCGATTGTTACGGATGGCACTCATGGCAAGGCGCGGATTGAAAATATTGATACGGATGAGCTTCATAATCGCCTTAATGATGGAGAGGTCGCCGTTATCCCCGGATTTCAAGGCATAACAGTGCAAGGCAGGGTTGCAACACTTGGGCGCGGTGGTTCTGATACTTCGGCTGTGGCTATAGCTGCGGCTCTTAAGGCTGATCGCTGCGATATATATACCGATGTTTCGGGCGTATATACGGCTGATCCGCGCATTGTGCCTGCAGCTAAGAAAATTCATAAAATTTCTTATGAGGAAATGCTGGAGCTTGCATCACTGGGTAGCAAAGTATTGCAAACCAGATCAGTTGAAATGGCGGCAAAAAACGGCGTTCCTGTTCAGGTTTTATCTAGCTTTGATGATGAAGTAGGTAGCGCGCGCAAAGGCACATTGGTAACAAATGAGGTGAATATTATGGAACAAGAATTAGTTAGCGGCATAGCGCATAGCCGTGATGAAACAAAAATAACCGTTGTCGGCGTTGAAGATGTCCCCGGAATTGCAGCGCGGATATTTGAACCTTTGGCAAAAGCGGCTGTAAATGTTGATATGATTGTTCAAAATATATCTTTGGATGGTCTTACGGATATGACTTTTACTGTTCCTAGAAATGAAGCGGATTTAGCGACCAAGACTCTTAAAGAGAATGTTGACCTAGCTTATCAAGATATTGTTGTTAATGATAATGTGTCAAAAATTTCAGTTGTTGGCATAGGCATGAAAAGCCATGCTGGAGTTGCAAATACAATGTTTAGAGTTTTGGCTGATAAAAGCATAAATATTCAGGTTATATCTACATCAGAAATAAAAATTTCTGTTCTAATAGAAGAAGACTATACGGAACTTGCCGTTCGTTCACTTCATGTGGCTTATGGGCTTGATGCATGAGTGGATTGCCCGTTGATGACATAGAAGCTCTGGCAAATGAGAATATTGGTGAAGCTCTTCGTATTACCCGTATTCACTATAGCAAGACATTGGATGATGTTGAGGACGCTCTTAGAATAAGGTCTTGTCAAATTATAGCTATAGAACAAGGCGATATTAGTAACCTGCCAGGCAAAGTATATGCCATTGGTTTTGTGCGTAGCTACGCCGAGTATCTTGGTATTGATGGCGCGCGCGCTGTGCAGCTTTTCAAGGATCAATATATGAGTGATGATAATGATAGTGATAGTGATAGTAAAAAAAAGGAAGAGGCTTTTTCTGTTCTAGCCTCGGAAACTAAAAAACCCGCGGCTTGGATTGTAGCTTTATCTGTTTTTTTAGTGATGTTGCTCTTTATAGCCGTAAGTAATTCTAATAAATCAAAAAATAGCGATGGTTTTTACGTTGAGAGCGTCCCTGAGCATATTAAAACTCACGTTTATGAGGAAATATTAATCGATCCACCTTTTTTAATTGACTCAACATTGCCAGATAATGATATTGCTGTAGAAAACATGAGTAGCGGCGATGAGCAAAAAGCAGGTATTATCCTCAATATAATCAAAAGCAGTTGGGTTGAGATTAAAAATTCCGATGGTAAAATTATAGTATCTAATATTCTTGAAGCAGGAGAGCAGTATTTTGTTCCTAACAGCCCAGGTCTTAGCATGTCACTTGGAAATGCTGCTAATGTTGAAATTATTATAGATGGCAAAGCGTTAAAACCATTAGGAAAAGATGGCGATGTCCGCCGTGATATCCCCCTTAACACTGCATATCTTAAAACTTTAGAGTTTAAAGATATTGAAGAGAAAATATAAAACATGTCTATGAAAGAAAAATTATTATCTATTAAAGATCGCCATGAAGAGCTTTCTGCTCTTATGTCTGCTGGTGGGCTTAACGGTGATGCATTTACAAAGCTGTCCATGGAGTATGCAGATATTACCCCCGTGGTCGAGGCATGGGAAGAGCTGGAAAATGCGTTGCAGGAAAAAGATGACCTTGATGAAATGTTATCTGATCCTGAAATGAAGGCAATAGCAGAAGAAGAAATCCGCGAGCTTAACGCCCGCATTCCTGAGCTTGAAAAACAAATAAGGCTTGTTCTTATTCCAAAAGATGAAGCCGATACAAAAAATGCTATATTGGAAATACGCGCGGGTACAGGCGGTGATGAAGCGGGTTTATTTTGCGCTGATTTACTCGGTATGTATCGGGGTTATGCCTCTAAAATGGGCTGGAAATTCGATGTAGTGGAAGCCTCCGCCAATGATGTTGGCGGCTATAAAGATATTGTTGCGGAAATTACAGGAAAAAATGTTTTTTCCAAAATGAAGTTCGAATCAGGTGTTCATAGGGTGCAAAGAGTTCCCAAAACGGAAACGCAAGGGCGCGTGCATACTTCGGCTGCAACTGTGGCAGTGCTTCCCGAAGCCGAAGAAGTGGATGTGCAAATTGATTTGGCGCGTGATTTGCGCATTGATACTTACCGCTCGCAAGGTGCAGGCGGGCAGCATGTTAATACGACAGACAGCGCGGTTCGCATAGTCCATTTACCAACGGGCGTTACAGTGGAAATGCAAGAGGCGCGCTCTCAACATAAAAATAGAGAAAAAGCCATGAAGGTTTTACGCACTCGCCTTTATGATTTGCAAAGGCAAAGGCTTGCCGATGAACGCGCGGAAGACCGTAAATCTCAAGTTGGCTCGGGTGATAGATCAGAGAGAATCCGCACCTATAATTTTCCACAAGGTCGCCTGACCGATCACCGCATTAATCTAACACTTTATAAGCTTGATGATGTGATGCGCGGAGAAGCCCTTGATGAAGTTATAGACGCGCTAATATCCGAAGATCAAGCCGAAGCATTGGCAAGGTTAGATGCTTAAAGAATTATACCAAAAAATCACCAAAATTTTAGAATCCGATATTGATGCTCGCATTATTATAGAAGAGCGTACGGATTATAGCTGGTCGGATATTATCTCTAAACCTGATTCTATTATCACTGATAAGCAACGCCGTAATATTATGAGTGATGTAGAGCAGCGAGTTGCTGGCAAGCCACTATCTCGCATCTATGGAAAGCGCGAGTTTTGGGGGCTGGAATTTATTATAGATGAGAATACTCTCGACCCGCGCCCCGATACGGAGCTTATCATTGAGCTAGCGTTAAAGCATTTCCCTAAATATAGGGCAATTAAGATTTTAGATTTAGGAACTGGCTCGGGATGCATACTTATTTCCCTATTATCAGAATTTCCTAACGCCACTGGCTATGGCGTTGATTTATCCTTTGGCGCGGTGAAATATGCATCGATAAATGCAAAGAATCATAATATTGATTCTCGCATAAGCTTTATTTGCAGCTCATGGCTTGATTCTATTTCAGGGAAATTTGACCTGATAGTATCGAATCCGCCTTATATTAAGAATCAAATAGTGCCAACTTTGTCAAAAGAGGTTAGGAATCATGATCCGATTCTATCATTAGATGGTGGCAAGGATGGATTAACTCCATATAAAATTATTTTCCCCAAACTAAAAAACTTTTTAAATGAGGGTGGAAAAGCTCTATTTGAAATTGGTTATGATCAGGAAAAAGATGTTATGCGACTCGCGGAGGAATCGCGATTTATGCAACGCAGCGTCCATATTGATCTATCAGGGAATCCGCGGGTTGTGGATATCTCTAGTGGGGATAAATAAATTTATTTTAACGATACGCCTTGATTGGAAATGCCGCTTGCTTGTAGTTTGAAGTTGTTCAACACAAACGCAACCACAATATGCGGTTAGGGCAAAAGTCATTAACAATATGTTGTGTTTAACTATGAATGCTTTGGCGTAACAGGCTATTTATGTCTATAGGAATCATGTAGGCTGTATGTGTTGATTGTGTAATTTTAAATGCTAATGGATCTTAAATATGAGACACGGAACACCGAATAATAGAAGAAACAGCAGAAACCGCAACAATAACGGTGGACGTCGTAATAGTAACCAGAGCTCACGTACTCAGGTTTATGATAGCAATGGCCCAGATGTACGTATCCGTGGCACTGCTCATCAGGTAGCGGAAAAATATTTGGCTTTGGCTAAAGATGCTACGGCGATGGGTGATCGCATGATTGCGGAGAATTACTTACAGCATGCAGAGCATTATATCCGCATCATTAATGAGCTAAGCGGTGATGCTTCTAATAAGGTTAAGGGACTTGAAAACCCTAAATCTGTTGCTGAGGATGAAGGGAATAAAGTTAATACTGTGGCGGATGACCTTGGTCTGCCAGCAAGCATAATTGGCGCGGAAACGTCTAACAAGTCTGAATCTCCGCATGTAAAGCAAAATGCAGAAGCTGTAGATTAGCTTCTTTTTTATTGAAATAATCATATTTAAAGGCGGTAAGTTTTATCGCCTTTTTTATTGATTTAAATCATCTACAGGAATAGAGTTGTAATTAGGATAATAAAAGGAGGTCATAGCCATGAATTTCGACAAATTAACCGAAAAAGTTAAAACATTTTTGCAAGAGGCTCAGACCTTGGCAACGCGCTATGGTCACCAATCGTTAGAGCCTGAGCATATACTTAAGGTTATGTTAGATGATAGTGACGGTCTGGTTTCTAAATTATTGCGCGTTTGCGATGGTGATTTTACCAAGCTAAAACGCAGCATTGAGTCTGCTATATCTAAATTCCCTGTTGTTGAAGGATCGGGAGCGGGGCAGCTCCGATTATCCATTGATATAACAAGAATCTTCGCCAATGCAGAAGACATAAGCAAAAAAGCAGGCGATAGCTTTGTTACTACTGAACGCGTGTTGCAAGCCATGGTAATGGCGAAGAAAGCCGATGTTTCTGGCTATTTAGAAGATGCAAATATCACCGATGCTAAACTTAACAACGCTATTAATGATATGCGAAAAGGGCGCAATGCCGATAGCGCGAATGCAGAGGATCAATTTGACGCTCTTAATAAATATGCGCGTGATCTTACTAAGGATGCTTTGGACGGCAAGCTTGACCCTATCATTGGGCGGGATGAGGAAATACGACGCACTATTCAAGTATTATCACGCCGCACTAAAAATAATCCTGTTCTAATTGGTGAACCAGGTGTTGGTAAAACTGCAATTATTGAAGGGCTTGCACAGCGCATAGTTAATGGCGATGTCCCCGAAGCTTTGCGCGATAAGAAACTTATGTCGCTTGATCTTGGCGCATTATTAGCAGGGGCAAAATATCGTGGAGAATTTGAAGAGCGCCTAAAAGCCGTAGTTGATGAAATTGCCGCCGCCGAGGGTGAGATTGTCTTGTTTTTGGATGAGATGCACACTCTTGTTGGCGCGGGTAAGTCCGAAGGCTCTATGGATGCCTCGAACATGCTTAAACCTGCACTTGCGCGGGGCGAGCTGCATATGGTTGGCGCAACAACTCTAGATGAATATCGTAAGCATATTGAAAAAGATGCTGCGCTTGCAAGGCGTTTTCAGCCAGTATTTGTGTCTGAGCCAACGGTAGAAGATACTATATCTATATTGCGCGGGCTTAAGGAAAAATACGAGCTTCACCATGGCGTGCGTATAACCGACGCTGCTATTGTATCCGCTGCAACCCTTTCTAACCGCTATATCACAGATAGATTTCTGCCCGACAAAGCCATTGATTTGGTTGATGAGGCTTCATCGCGCCTTCGCATGCAAGTAGATAGCAAGCCCGAGGAAATAGATGAGCTTGATCGCAGGATTGTCCAGCTTAAAATTGAGCGTGAGGCACTTAAGAAAGAAAAGGATAAAGGCTCTATTGAACGCTTAAAAGACCTTGAAAAAGAGCTTAAAGATTTAGAATCTAAATCCGCGGATTTAACGGGGCAGGGGAAAGCCGAAAAAGAAAAGCTTAATGCTGGGCAGGCTCAAACTGAAAAGCTTGATCGCGCGCGCATTGAACTTGAGCAAGCCGAGCGTGAGGGTAACTGGGCAAAGGCTAGTGAGCTTAAATATGGTGCTATCCCCGAATTAGAGGCTAAACTTAAAGATGCTGCATCTGATGATACCGATAACATGATTAATGAGGAGGTGGTCTCCAATGATATCGCCTATATCGTTAGCAGATGGACGGGCATTCCCGTTGATAAAATGATGGAAGGTGAGCGCGATAAATTGCTTTCTATGGAAAAAAAGCTTGCTCAAAGAGTTGTCGGTCAGGATGATGCAGTTACCGCCGTATCTAATGCTATACGCCGTTCTCGAGCAGGGCTGCAAGATCCTAACCGACCTATTGGCTCATTTTTATTTTTAGGGCCTACGGGAGTTGGCAAGACCGAACTTACCAAAGCTTTGGCAGAATTTCTTTTTGATGATGAAAGCGCAATGGTGCGCCTTGATATGTCCGAATATATGGAAAAACACGCCGTATCACGCATGATTGGCGCGCCTCCTGGTTATGTTGGCTATGAAGAGGGCGGAGCATTAACCGAAAGCGTGCGCCGCAGACCTTACCAAGTGGTATTATTTGATGAGGTGGAAAAAGCTCACCCTGATGTGTTTAATGTATTGCTGCAAGTGCTTGATGATGGGCGTTTAACAGACGGGCAGGGCAGGGTCGTTAATTTCAACAACACGCTGCTTATCATGACCTCAAATATGGGCAGTGAGTTTTTGGTTAATCAAAAAGACGGCGAAGATGTGAACGCAGTGCGCGAGGATGTAATGAATGTCGTGCGCTCAACTTTTAGACCCGAGCTTTTGAACCGTATTGACGAGACACTGCTATTTAGCCGCCTTAGCTGCTCCAAAATCAAAGGCATTGTTGATATTCAGCTTGGCTATCTGCACGATCTTCTTGCCGCTCAACATGTCGAGCTTGAGATAAGCGATGAGGCGAGTAGTTGGATTGCTGATAAAGGTTATGACCCCGTTTATGGAGCGCGACCGCTAAAGCGTACGATTCAAACTTACTTACAAAATAAGCTTGCTGAGATGCTTTTATCTGGTGAGCTTGCCTCAGGAGCAAAAGTTATTGTCGATGTAAAAGGAGATAATTTATCTTTTAAAGTCGATTTATTGGAAGAAGATAAAAAGTCTGTGGCTTAATCTTTATATTTCTGTAAGTGTAATTGTCATAGGGTTATAAATTAGCTACCCTTTGACAAGTCTATCACTCTGTTAGGAACTATCCTTATGCCTTTTCCCAAATACTTATTATCCTTATCTTCTATTTTAATTCTTGGGTCATGCGGATATGCGCTTGAATCATCGAACCAAGATATTACGTTTTTAACGCCTGATGCTCAGAATGCTAAATGCTATATTTATGTTGATGGACTTAAATATCAGGTGTTTCCGCCATATACTGTAAATATTAAGAAGTCTCCTAAAGATATGGAAATAACCTGCAATGCACCGGGTAATAGAAAAATTGAAATGTCTGTCCCCGCGCAAATTTCAGAGCAAGCTATGTGGGGAGGGCCTGCTGGCATGGCATGGGATTACGCCTCTAGCTCTTTATTTTATTACCCATCCGTAATTGCGATTGATTTTTCCCATGAGATTATAAAACCAAACAAATTACCTCAGCATAATAATAGTGACATAAGACAGCCAGAAACTTACGATTTGGAAGAGTTTAGACCTTCTCAACCTCGCCTTAACTCAGATAAGCACAAAGTTATTCTACCAATTATCCTTCGCGGTGAAGGCGATGATTTTGTTGAGCAAGAAAGCGGCGATGAAAAATCAGACTTGCAATCTGTCATTAGTGATTTAACAGGTGAAGCTAGTTCCGAGCCTGTGCAAATATACGCTGGTCAGTAACTTGCCTACTAAATCCTATTTTTTCTGTGGAATAGGGGGAAGCGGTATGATGCCGCTTGCGACCCTTCTTTGCAAAACAGGTGCAAATGTTACTGGCTCTGATAGATCATATGATAATGGCAATAACCCCGAAAAATTTCAGGCTTTAAAGGATTCGGTTATAGAACTATTTCCACAAGATGGCTCTGGCATTACCAAATATATTGATATATTGGTTGTTTCCAGCGCGATTGAAAATAGCATTCCCGACGTAAAATCCGCCCTAGAAAACAATATCCCAATTATAACGCGCGGGCAGCTTTTAGCGCAGCTTTTCAACGCTCATGAGCATAAAATAGCCGTGGCAGGTACTAGCGGTAAATCAAGCGTAGTCGGCATGATTGGCACTATTCTATCAGAAATGGGGGAAAATCCCACAATCGTAAATGGTGGGGAGATTCGCAACCTGCAAAGCTCTATCCAAAAAGGCGATAGCGGTTTATTTATAGCCGAAATGGATGAAAGTGATGGCTCTATCGCGCATTATAATCCATCCATTGCGCTGCTTAATAATATCGCGCTCGATCATAAATCCATGGAAGAGCTAGAGCAGCTTTTCGGTGATTATTTGGCGCGGGCTAGCGATTGCGTTATAGTTAATTTTGATCAACCCCGCGTTAAAAATCTTTGTGAGATGCGCGCAAAATCACGAGTTATCAGCTATGGCATTAATGATGATATGGCGAATTTAGTTGCCTATAATCTCGAGCCATATTCAATGCATGGCATTAAATTTCACTTAAACTCTTATGGCAGTAAATATGATGTGGAGCTTAATGTAGCAGGTCGCCATAATGTTGAAAATGCGCTTGCCGCTTTATCGGTTGTTTTTGCGCTTGGACTTGATATAGAGCGCGGAGTTAAAGCTCTAAAACTATTCAAAGGCATTAAAAGGCGTATGGAATATATTGGCACATCGGGCGGAGTTGCGGTTTATGATGACTTTGCCCATAATCCTGATAAAATATCCGCAAGCTTGCAGAGCCTAAAAGACTTTGACGGGCGTTTGATTATAATGTTCCAGCCTCACGGCTTTGCCCCACTGCGATTAATGGGCGAGGAAATGGTTGAGGTATTTGCCAAATATTTAGATAGTGATGATTACTTGTTAATGCCTGAGGCTTATTATGCTGGTGGCACGGTTGATCGTGCGGTAACGGCAAAGCACATAATTAATGATTTAACCGATAAAGGCGTGAGTGCGCACTGGTTTAAAAACCGCTCCGAAATTCCTGTTTTTATTAAATATATAGCCAAAGAAGGTGATCGTATAGTAATCATGGGAGCGCGCGACGACACGCTTCACGATTTTGCACATGATATCTTGGCGTTGTTTTAGCCCTTATACCTACCCTCTAAATAAGCAAATATAGCTCGCATTCCTGTATCAGCGCCGCCTTTAGGTCTGCCAGACTTGCCTGTTTGCTCCCACGCATATACATCCATATGTATCCACGGCGTTTTATCAGTGATAAATTCTTGCAGGAAAAGCGCAGCGTTTGTAGCCCCAGCCTTGCCCGTTCCTGTGCTGCTGATATCTGCTATAGGGCTATCTAAATCTTTGCGGTAGGGCTGCCAAAGCGGCAAATGCCATACAGGGTCATCAACATCATCCTGCGCGGATTGCTTTTGGATTTCCCCTGCTATTTCATCATTGTTTGAAAATATCGCAGGCAGGTCAAAGCCAAGTGCAATTCGCGCCGCGCCAGTTAGCGTTGCAAAATCTATCAGCAAATCAGGATTATCTTCGCAAGCATATGTAAGTGCGTCTGCTAAAACAAGTCGACCTTCCGCGTCAGTATTACCGACCTCAACGGTTATGCCTTTACGGCTATTTATAATATCAGATGGGCGGTAGGAGTTTCCCGATATAGAATTTTCAACCGCTGGAATTAAAACGCGCAAATTCACGGGGAGTTTTAGGCTCATAATCATATGAGCTAGCCCCAATACATGCGCCGCTCCGCCCATATCTTTTTTCATGGTAAGCATGAATTGCGATGGCTTAATATCTAAGCCACCAGTATCAAAACATACGCCCTTGCCAACCAGCGTTACTTTGGGGTGTTTTGGCTCTCCCCAGTTAAAATCAAGCAGACGAGGAGCGCGAGGGCTTGCTTTGCCAACTTCATAAATCATAGGGAAATTTTGAGATATAAGCTCTTTATCTTTAATAGTTTTAAGCTCAACTCCATGGTGCTTTGCTAGATGTTCAGTCGCTTTTTCAAGCTCGTTAGGACCCATATCATTAGCGGGAGTATTAACTAAATTTCTAATTAAACACACTGATTCTACATAGGCTTTTATGCGGTTTTTATCGGCTTTATCATTTATTAAAAGCAGCGGTTTCTTTTCATTTTCATCACTCTTATATCGCGAGAATTTATACGCAGCAAAGCCCCACCCTATATGCAAGTTTTCACTATCCGAATTTATAGAAAAGCTGGTTTTATTTAGATATTCCAAGGAAAAGGCATTTTTAACAGCATCATAAATCTTACTGCCATCCACGATGGTTTGATTTTCACTTGCTCCCGCAATAATTGACATGGTTTTGCCTGTTTCATTACGCAGTATAAAAATCTGTCCTGATTCACCATCAAAACCCTGTTCACCTATTTGGGTTTGTATGGACTCATCAAGTTTTTTAAGGGTTTTTGAGTTAACTATATCAATATTAATATGGTTTTCTTTTTTTGAAGAAATAAACGGATTTAAGAGTTTTATATTTTCATACATCATAACGACCTAATAGCTTTTGAGGTTTTTTAAGATATTAGCATATAGCTATATAAAAGATATTGCTTTTATATGTAAGATGCGTCATAAAAGCTTCCTGAAACGCTGTTTCAATGGGGGCCTGTAGCTCAGTTGGTTAGAGCAATCCGCTCATAACGGATCGGTCGTTGGTTCAAGTCCGACCAGGCCCACCATTTTTTCCCCAATCAGTTTTTAAATGTCAAATATTATTTTTTACTTTTTTTGATAGATTATTTCATATGCATATGTGATTGTTTTTTAGCGATGCTTTTTGCTGTCGCTTCTTAAATGTTAACTTTTAGATATTAGGTTATATAAATGGTAGAAAAAATTAGCCCTACGGGGGTGGAGCGTTTTTTTGACAATGATGAGATCATTGTTAGTAAAACCGATCTTAAAGGTCGCATTATATACGCCAATGATGTTTTTTTGAAAATCGCAGGTTATTCAGAAAAGGGAGTTATGGGGCAACCCCACAGCATAATTCGCCACCCCGATATGCCTAGATGTGTTTTTAAATTATTGTGGGACACCCTTGGTGCGGGAAATGAGATTTTTGCATATGTTATAAATATGTCGAAAAATGGTGACCATTATTGGGTGTTCGCGCATGTGACACCAACATTTGATGAACGTGGTAATATCATAGCTTACCATTCAAGTCGCAGGGTTCCTAAAGCTGGCGTTATTGATAATATCATAAAGCCTTTATATAAATCTCTTCTTGATGAAGAAGCTAAGCATACTAACAGTAAGGACGGTATGAATGCTTCTTTTCAAATGCTTTTAAATCTTCTTGAGGAAAAAGGAGTCGGATATGATGAACTTATCTTCTCTCTCTAAATCACAAATAATATTGGCTATATCTATTGTTTTTCTTGGAGTTGATTTTTATTTTAAAATTATTCCTCTTGAGCTTGTTATTCCTGCTATATTGGTGTTGTTGCTTGTTGTTATGGTTTTGGTAAAAAAGTCTGCTAGTGAAGTATCACGTGTTACAGATGTTATTAATCGCCTTAAAGTCGGTGATTTTGAGGCGCGTATTTTAAATGTGTCGGATGGCGGTAAAATTAAACACTTACAGCAATCAACAAATTCAATGGTTGATTATATTGACGCATTTGTGCGTGAATCTACCGCTGTTATGGATTGTATTAACGAAGGCAAATATTTCCGCCGTATTTTGGAAACAGGTATGCATGGTAGTTTGCTGATGGGCGCAAGATCCATTAACACGGCAGCAGGGGCGTTTCAGGCTTCACAAGATGATTTTGCAAATAGATTAATGTCTATGACCGATGATTTTGACGCTAATATTGTTAAGTTTCTTGTAGAGATTTCCACGGCAATGGAAGAGCTTTCTGTCATATCAAATGGACTTGATGGAGTTGTTAAGAATGGTGATAAACAGGCAAATATGCTTTTGAATGCTTCGGATACTGCTGCTGAAAATGTTAATAAGGTGGCTGCGGCTTCAGAAGAAATGTTAGCATCCATAAGAGAAATCGCCGTTCAAATAACTTCTGCAAGCCGCATATCTAGTGATGCGGTTGTCAAAGTTGATGAAGCTAATGGCGCTATTGTAAGTCTGAAGAGTAATTCTGATAAAATTGTAGAAATTGTTACAATGATTAAGGATATTGCAGAGCAAACAAACCTGCTTGCATTAAATGCTACTATTGAGGCTGCGCGCGCTGGTGATGCTGGTAAAGGTTTTGCTGTTGTTGCATCAGAGGTTAAGGCTCTTGCTACGCAAACGGCGCGTGCTACTGAAGAAATTGAAGCACAAGTCGGGTCAACGCAAAAATCATCACAGCAAGCTGTTGATATTATCTCCGAGGTTTCTAAAACAATTGGTGATATAAATGAAATTTCAACGTCTATTTCTGCTGCTATGGAAGAACATTCTGTAGCTATGAATGAGATTGTGTGCAGCACTCAAGGCGCTGCTGAAAATGTTAGTGATGTTTCTGGCGTTGCCTCTCAGGTGATAGCATCGTCTGAAAGTGTTAAAGGTGCATCAGAAAACCTTAAAGTCGCCGCTGATAGTTTAAACAAAAAATCCACTTCTTTGAATGGGGAAGTTGAGGTGTTTTTATCGAATATTAAAACCGCTTAGCAGGGGGTGGGTAAAAAACTTTACTTAATGGTTTTTTGTGTATATACTTCTTCACATTGTTTTAATGTGGTTTTTTGTGGGGAGTGCATTTATGTTAATGAGGTCAGGTTTGCGAGATATTGTTGAAGCTGGTAGTAACAGCTTTAACATTATAGAAGAGTTTTCGGAGCTATCTCCACGCCGCAAGGTCTTGCTTTGCGATCATTTATTCACAGAGGGTCGCCAGTCATTCTATAATACAGTCGAAATCCTATGGCCTGATGCATCACATCAAGATTCAAAAAAGCTAGAAAAGTTTCTATATTCCCTAAAAAATCGCTCTCATTAGGGTTATCATTAGAGGTTAAGCAGCTTTTTTGTGGCTTTGTAAACGCTCTTTCGCATTATCATAACCAATAAGTAATAAGAGTTCGGAAAGCTCGGGACCGTGATCCATTCCTGTCAAAGCTTGGCGTAGCGGCATAAATAATTGCTTACCTTTACGCCCTGTTTTTGCCTTAACTGCATTTGCCCAATTCTTCCATGTATCTTTACTCCACGGACACTCGGGCAAAAGCTCTAATGCTTGCTCTATAAATTCAGAATCTTCGATAATTGGCGTTACAGGGTTCTTAGCAACATTCCACCAATCCTTAATATCTAAGAGTTTCTCAATATTAGGGCGCGCAATATTCCAAAATTCTGCGTCTAATTCAGCCAAGCCAATTTCAATAAGGCGCGGTTTAATCTCATCAAATTCTCGCTCATGCAGTATTTTAGCATTAAGGCGCAGCAATTCATCTGGGTCAAATTTAGGAGTTCCGCGCGAGAATTTAGAAATATCAAAATTATCTATCACGGTTTTAATATCACAAAAAGCCTCAATAGGGTCAGACGTTCCAAGGCGCGCCATAAGGCTTACCACGGACAAAGGCTCTAGCCCGTCATCTTGCAGCTCTTTAAGGCTAAGCGAGCCAATGCGTTTGGATAATTTTCCGCCTTCTTTATCAGATAATAATGGCAGATGAGCAAATATCGGGGCTTTCGCGCCCAATGCTTCGAACATTTGAATGTGGCAAGCAGTGTTAGATACGTGATCTTCCCCGCGCACCACGTGAGTTATTTCATAATCGATATCATCAATAACAGAGCATATATGATAAAGCGGGCTGCCATCTTCGCGGATAAGCACAGGGTCGGACAGGTCTTTGCCGTCAAACTTTATTTCCCCGCGCACCATATCATTCCAAATAATGGCTTCATGATTAAGCTTGAAACGCCAATGTGGCTTTCGCCCTTGCTCTTCATAGGCTTTAATTTTATCATCGGATAGCTCCAATGCCTCGCGATCATATATAGGGGGCAATTTACGCGAAAGCTGGCTTTTCCGTTTTAAATCAAGCTCTTCAGGCGTTTCATAACAAGGATATAGTCTGCCCGCCACTTTTAGTTGCTCAATTTTGCTCTCATAAATATCAGAGCGATCACGCTGGCGAGCTTTTAAATCCCAATCCATGCCAAGCCATTTAAGACCTGATTCTATTGCTACCTCATATTCATCTTTAGAGCGCAGCCTATCTGTATCATCAATGCGCAGCATAAATTCACCGCCCATAGAGCGGGTAAACAGCCATGAAATAAGCGCAGTGCGCGCATTTCCAACATGGAGCATTCCTGTCGGTGATGGTGCAAATCTAACTTTCATATTAATCCATATTTCTATCTGGAGCATCGTTATTTCGCTCATTACGTATTAAAATACGCTGCTTCACTCATGCCTTGTCCAGTTAAAGATATGAATGAATATAATTAATCATTTTAGATAACCCTATTATGCACCTTTTTCAACTTTATTTACAAAATTATTAGTCATGGGGTAGCGGCGGTCGCGCCCAAATCCATATGGGGATATGCGCGTTCCAGGTGCGGCTTGAAATCGTTTATATTCTGTATTTTTTAATAGGCATGCTATTTTTTCAACTGTTTTTGGATGCTTTAAACATCGCTCCCGTATTTCGAGCAAATCATCAGGCGCGGTTTTCCAATCTATATGGCTATGCTCTATCAGTAGAATCAATATGTCATCTAGTAAATCATATGGCGGCAGGCTATCTTGATCTGTTTGCCCAGCCCTAAGCTCCGCCGTTGGTTCTTTATTTATGATATTTTTAGGCAAGCCACGCCATGATGAAAGGGCGTAGACCTCTGTTTTATATACATCTTTAAGAGCGTTAAACCCGCCATTCATATCACCATAAAGCGTGCAATACCCAACCGCCATTTCACTTTTATTACCTGTGGTGATAAGCATAGCCCCGCTAGCATTGGACAAAGCCATAAGTATGCTCCCGCGGATTCGGCTTTGCGTATTTTCATGGGCAATGCCGCTTAGATCAGGGATTATATTCTCAAATGCCTTAACAGCCTCATTTATTGGCATGATATCATAGCTAACCCCAAGCATTTTGGCACATGTTTTAGCATCATCAAGGCTTGTCTGTGAGGTGAACTCAAAAGGCAGCATCACGCAACGCACATGATCTTTGCCAAGTGCATCAACGGCAATAGCGGCGGTAAGAGCGCTATCTACCCCGCCCGATAGACCTATAATAACATCGCTAAAGCCGTTTTTATGCACGTAATCCTTAAGCCCAAGTTTTAGGGCTTCATATATTAGATCAAGCTCATTTTGCTTTATTACAGGCAAAGCGCGCCCTTTAAGTATTTCTATTTGCGCTTTATTAGTTAGCTTAATTGTTGATATTTCTTCTTCAAAAGCGGGAGCATCATATATCAGCTTGCCACTAGCATTCATCACAAATGACCTACCATCAAAGACAAGCTCATCCTGCCCGCCGATCATATTAACATATATTAAGCTTAATCCTGTTTCTGCTATCCTCGCGCGCGATATATTTATACGATTATTATATTGATCATAGTTATAAGGACTTGCATTTATAGCTATAAGCAGCTCTGCACCTTGGTTTTTCAAATGTTTTGAAACGCGGGCATCCCATAAATCTTCACAAATCATAATGCCTAATTTATGCCCTCGGAAATTTATAGCTTCGGGAAGCTCGCCACTGGTAAATACTCTTTTTTCATCAAAAACCGAGTAATTGGGCAGCAAATGCTTTGTAAATACATGCTTTATTGCGCCGTTTTCTATTAATAAAGCAGCGTTATATAGATTCCCGTCAATTACCCAAGGCGTTGAAATTAATGCAGCCGCGCTAAAACTTACTGTTTCCGCGCAAATAGCATCAATTTTACGCTCTATAGATTTCAGCAGGGCAGGGTTTAAAACCAAATCCTCAGGAGGATATCCGCAAATAAATAGCTCAGGAAAAACTATTAAGTCACTAGCGTTATTTTCTTTCCATGTTTTAATTATTTGCGCTGCATTACCATCAATATAACCTAGAGTAGGGTTAAGCTGCGCCAAGGTGATATTTAGTGGCTTAGTCTTATTATTGATGATAGATATGACCGATCCCATAATATCTTTAATCTTCACATATAGGGCGCGTATTTTTCAGCTCATCAGATATTAAAAACGCCATTTCCAAAGCCTGATTAGCATTCAAGCGTGGGTCACAATGTGTGTGGTAACGGCTTGATAAATCCTCATCCGCTATTGCGTGCGCCCCGCCAACACATTCCGTAACATCTTGTCCTGTCATTTCAAGGTGAACTCCGCCCGCGTGAGTTCCTTCCGCTCTATGAGCAGCAAAGAATCCCTTAACTTCCGCTAAAATCATATCAAATGGACGGGTTTTATAGCCCGATGATGACTTTATAGTATTGCCATGCATAGGATCACAAGACCATACGACGCTGCGCCCTTCCGATTTAACTGCGCGTAACAATGGCGCAAGGCTTGTCTCAACCTTGTCATGCCCCATGCGCGCAATTAATGTCAAACGCCCCGCAATATTTTCAGGATTTAAGATATCGATCAAACGGAGTAGCTCATCAACATCAAGATCAGGCGAGCATTTAAGCCCAATCGGGTTTTTAATGCCTCGTATAAATTCCACTTGCGCATTTTCAAGCTGATGAGTGCGCGCACCAATCCACAACATATGCGCGGAAGTATCATAGTAATCACCGCTAAGGCTATCTTGGCGCGTTAAGGCTTCTTCATATGGCAAAAGCAGCGCCTCATGAGAAGTGTAGAAACTTGTTTCCTTTATCGATGGAAAACTTTGCGAATTAATGCCGCATGCCTCCATAAAGCGTAAAGCCTCACCAATATTATTGGCTAGTTCTTGATAGCGTTCGCCAAGTGGAGAGTCTTTAACAAATCCTAAATTCCATTTATGCACCTTGTTAAGATTAGCATATCCGCCACTAGCAAAGGCACGCAGCAGATTTAGAGTTGCTGCGGATTGGTGGTATGCTTTAACCATACGGCGCGGATCAGGCTCACGCGATTCTTTGGTAAATTCAAGCGCATTTATATTATCACCACGATAGCTTGGTAGGGTAACACCGTCAATTGTTTCACTATCGCTAGAGCGGGGCTTTGCAAATTGTCCAGCCATGCGCCCAATCTTTACAATCGGCATAGAGCCAGCATATGTCATAACAACCGCCATTTGCAAAATAACGCGGAATGTATCACGGATTTTATTAGCATTAAATTCGGCAAAGCTCTCGGCGCAATCACCGCCTTGCAAAAGAAATGCTTTGCCATTGGCAACATGGGCTAAATGCTCTTGCAGTCTCCGCGCTTCGCCAGCAAAAACAAGGGGAGGGAGCTTTGATAACTCCTCTTCTGTAGCTTTTAACAAAGCCGCATCTTTATAAGTCGGTAGTTGTAATGCTGGTTTATTTCTCCAGCTATCTGTCGCCCAATTCATATTCACTCATCTTTTTATTAATTTTACACAAGCTTTTATGCATTAATTATTGCCTATAATCAATCTAATCTTTCCAGCGTTTATGCAGCCATAGCCATTGTTCTGGCTTTTCCTTTATCCACCCCTCCAAAAGAGCATTAGCATCTTTTATAACATCTTTTATTTCTAGGGCATCGCCATTGTCATCGAATAAATCAATAGGCTCGTAGGTTATAAGGCTGAAATCACAGCCTTTTTTGCGCACGCATCTTATAGGAATAAGAAGAGCATTATATTTCTGCGCTAGCTGCACAAAAACGGGATTAGTCATCGCAGCCATGCCAAAAAAATCAACTTCGATGCCTTCATTGTATTTTTGATCTATTAAAATACCTAAAGAGCCGTGATTTTTAAGGGTATTTATAAGAAGTCTGCCGCTTTTTCGAGATTTTGGGAATGCTTTTAACTTGCCGCCCATTGTCCGCGCTTTTTCAAGCAGCCTATCTGCCCATGGATTATTTGGCGCGCGATAAGTCAGATTAACCGCGTGGTCTAGCTGCATAAAAGTAGCTGAGCCGTTAATCTCCCAATTGCCGATATGTCCGCCAATAAATATAATAGGGCGCGGGTCATTTATATGACTTGCCAACTCCTCTTTGTTTTCTATGGTCGTGAGATTTGCGCCTATATGCTTTAAATGCGGGTATTCTGCTATTATGCGCCCTAAATTATCCCACATACCGCCAATAATCTTGTCCGCCTTATCTTGAGTAGTATCTGGCATAGCCTTCATAATATGGAGGCGCGCAGTGCGGCTCGTGCCAAGCTTTGCTCCTATATTACGCCCTAACCATCCACCGATATTAGATGCCGTTTTGGGCGGAAGTATTTTGAAAAATATAAATAAAGCATTTAGCAATATTCCTTCTAAAAAATAGCTAGCCTTCTTCATTTGCTAAGTCCTCGAAGTAGTTGCAATATATCTGCTTCATTTTTCCAAACTAGCTCTATTGGGAAATATTCGATAAACTCACGGTATTTATCGGGGATTCTCATATAGTCCTTTTCAGTTGTAATGAGCTTTGATCCGTTATCTTTTGCCTCTTTAATTAGCCGGTCTATTTCCTTTGGTGAAAATTTATGGTGGTCAGAAAATTCATGGAAAGAAGCTATATTTATATTATTTTCCAACAAAGTATCATGAAATTTCTGCGGATGAGCCAGTCCCGCAAACGCAATATAGGGGGCATCTCTATCAATCTTATCTATATTTGATGGTTTTATATATGCCTTAAATACAGGAATATTTTTAGGGATTATTGTCTTAATATCGCTTTCATCATCACCAATTATAATAACGGCATTGGCGCGTTTTAGGGCATCTTCTACAGACTCTCGCAAAGGACCCGCGGGAATCATCTTTCCATTCCCAAGACCAGTTTTTCCATTAATTACTATAAATGACAAATCCTTATAAAGGCTTTGATTTTGAAAGCCATCATCCATTAAAACAATATCTGCGCCCATATTATAAGCAAGCATTGCACCATCATAACGGCGTGCAGAAATTATTGTATTTGAATGACTTGCAAGCAATAATGGTTCATCCCCAGTTTCATTTGCGTCATCATGAACCGATATGCGTCTTGGCGATTTTTCTGATCCGCCATAGCCGCGCGATAAAAAATAGGGTGCATTATATATTTTGTGTTTTTCTATAAGTTTGTGCAAAGCTATGATGCTAGGGGTTTTACCGCTTCCCCCCGCCGTTATATTGCCAACGCAAATAACAGGAATAGGAGCTGTATTTGTAATGGCTTTACTAAGATTTAGCTTATGCCCGAGCTTATAAATAATGCTTAAAGGGGTCATTATGCGCTCTATTAATGGCGGAGTAGAGCGGCTATTCCTATACCAGAATTTAGGGGTTTTAATCGGCATTTAAAATACTTAATACAGGTTTTATTTCTGACATAACCCCATCTATAACATTGTTTTTATTTTGTGCATATTGCTTTCCTGCATTTTGTAGCTCAAGCATTTTATTATTATCACTAAGTAATGTTTCTATTACTAAGGATAGGTTTTCAGGTTTCTCTATACAAATAGCTGCTTTAGCCTTGTTCATCTCTTCGAAAATATCTTGTAGGTTTTGAACATTATTGCCATGAATTACGGCGCAGCCTAATTGCGCTGCTTCTATAGGATTATGTCCGCCACCGCCATCATCACTAAATGACCTGCCAATACAAGCAAGCGGCGCAAGCCTATAAAACAACCCAAGCTCACCAAGAGTATCAGCGATATATATATCATCATGCACATTAGGCAGTGATTTTTCGAAGCCTCTAAATTTTATATTAAGTCCAAATTCGCTGCATTTATTTTTTATATCATCTCGCCTATCAGGGTGGCGCGGCACTATCACGGTAAGCAAGTTAGGAAATTGCTTTTTAAGCTCAATATGAGAGCGGCATGCTATTTCTTCCTCGCCCGCATGGGTGCTGGCATATAGCCATATTACCCGCCCCAAAGTTATATCGCGCAGTTTATCTAAATTTACCTTGTCATATGTAAGGGCAGGGGAGCTATATTTTAAATTATCAGTAACTACTATATTTGATGCGCCAAGTGCGCTAAACCGCTTTTTATCTATATCAGTCTGACAAAGCACTTTGTTGAATGCCGATAACATTGATTTTGTTAATGATTTTAATAGTTTCCACGACCTAAATGATTTTTCTGACATATGCGCATTAATAAGAAATGCAGGAATTTTGCGGCGTTTAATCTCATGAAGCATGTTTGGCCATAATTCTGATTCCATCCAGATAACGCAATCAGGGTTCCAGTGATTTGCGAACCTAGCCACCCATTTAGGATGGTCTAAAGGATAAAATTGATGAAATGCTTGCGGTTTTGGGAGTTTTTCTTCCATTATTTGAGCGGAGGTAAGAGTCCCTGTTGTAACAATTATGTTTAAATTTTTATTTGATGCTAGGAGGTTATCGATAATAACTAATGTTGATTGCGCCTCACCTATACTTGCTGCATGTATCCAGATTAAATCTCCATCAGGGCGCGGCTTATCAATGATTGATAGCTTTTCCCGAATGCGATTAGGATCTTCCTTACCTGCCTTAAGGCGCTTGTTTAATATCGCTGTAAGTAACGGAGTGCTAAGCGCTGTTAATATTTTATATATTTGATACATGCACTAGGAGCGGTCTGCTAATTACCGTAACACCCTTCCGCAACATCGCTTCCACTAGGAACCAGAGGAAATCCACCAGGGTGATAACGACAACCAGGTTGTAAGCAGATTTTCTCATCATAACTTGCCGGGCCAGGACTTTGTCCTGAAACGACAACGCCTGTAGGTATGGGGTTGCCACTACAAGGGCAGTTAGCACCAGAACAAGTTTGCGGCGTTGTTTGCGCTTGATATGTTTGAAGAGGGTCATTTGTCCAAGGTCCTGTGCTTAATGCAGAGGCTAAGTTTGTTGCCCAATTACCCATTAATGGCATACAAGCGCTAGGCAAGTGACGCTTATCAAGCGGGTTTGTTGCATATTCGCTAAATGTATGAAAACCATCATATTCCGCGTCGTTTATAAAGTTAATACATTTTGCAGCATGCCATACTTGCTTCATTACATCACAGCTATATGAAGAACTTCCAGAATATGTGTCTGAAACTTTGTGTTGGATAGCTGTTCCAGCAGGGTGCCCGCTAAGTAAACTAAGGCTTGTATAGTTGCCACTAGCGAACGCTCCAATAGATGCTAATACTAAATTATTTAATGCATTATCCATGCTGCTAGTGTTTAATGGAGTTCCATAGTAATTGGTCTCACTTAACATTTCATCGGCGTGATCGCCGAGTTCCCACACTAACTGGTCAAAGCATGTATATTGCAATACACTATCTGGTTTTAGGATTATATTTTGATTTTGGGTTATTTCCCTTTGAGCTTCCAGCCAAGCACGAGCCGTTAGGGATTCATAATATGCGTTGTCGCATGGGCTGTCCGCAATTACTGATCCTGCTTTTGCAGCAAAAGGGGTTAATGGCAAAGAAAACGCAAATAATAGCAATAGCCATAAATAAGTCTTGCTTAATACTGATTTCATTTTCATATCCTTTGTCTTCATTATTTTTATACTCTATTATTCATTATAATCAAAATATTTATAAAATTGGTAGGCACAGTCCTGTACCCACAGCAGGTATTGGCGCCCCCCAAATATATGGAACTTTAATTGGTTGATAATAACATCCTGCATTTGGGCAAATATGATCAAAGTGAAATTCGTATGATCTTTCCATTGCGTCAATTCCACCAGATAATGAGTTTGTTATATTATATGTAATGACAGGAATCCCCGTAGGCAATGGCGCGGAGCAAATTATTATCCCAGTGACATTTCCAGTGCCAGGGATATATAGACCAAAACCCTTTATCATGTCTGTATATGTTTTCATTATATCGAATGATGAATACATATTTAATTGATCATTCACCGTCTCGCTGTCGCAGTTATTAGCAACCCTGATTATGTCATTTGATATGTCTGTTTCAACGCCAGAAACAGCGCCGCCAGCAGGAGGGCAGTTATTTACACCATCTAAATCCAAATTTAAGTCTACTCCTGTTATAGGATCAGTGTAGAATATGGTTTTTAGATCAATAGGCATTTTACTAAATATTCCACCACCAGATGATACATTTTCATATTTAGTAGTATCATTCCCCGCCTCAATTGTGTCATCAGACTCATTACCAGGTGAACATGATTGAGGAATAGAGCGCGGATCAAAATTCACTAAATGCTCAAACGATCTAAATCTGTCATCCTCACCAAAATCTATGCAGCGCGCAATATTCCATATAGTTTCCATATGGGTACATGCATAGCTATTAGCACCAATTTGGGATGTATTTATATCATTATCAATGATTATACTCTCACCCATAAAAGTATGGTCAAAATTATCATCAACATAATCTTGCAAAATATCAAACAAGAAATCTTCTAGCACATTGTCTAATCTTTCATCTGAAAACACGGAATGCATAAGTTGGTCTGGGAGCAGACTTGCTGGTGCTGTTTGGTTTATTATTGTTGTAGAGGCTGTATCATCTGCCGTTAACAATGAAACAGAAGTATTTGACCATTTTTGGCTTTCACTAAATGCTGTGCCAGCATTATGCGCCGCCATATTTATAAATTGGTCAAAGCAGGTATATTCGAGAACGCTGTCAGGCTTATGAATTATTTGTTCGCTCATAATGACTTCGCGGCTACCCTCTAGAAATGCGCGGCTGTAAATTTGGTTCATAAAGTTACCATCACATGCGCTGGTTGTTGCGCCTGTTACATTTGCGTGAGGAGCAGGCGTGCCAGTTTTTGCGCCACTAAAAGAAGCATTAGTTCCCGAATCTGTGTTGGTATATATATCATAGCCAGTGCATGGGATTCCAGGTGAGCAAGCAGCCATAACAGCTCTACCTCCAAGCGATATACCTAGAAATATAATAGTTACAATAATGAGGTTTAGTTTTAGCACTCTTTTATTCTGCCCCTATACTTACTCAATATTCATTATATACATTTTTTGGGACGGCGACCACATATATATATCAAAGTTATAATCATTTATTTCATTTTTGAATACCAATATGTCTTTTATGCCAAATGAAGATGTTTCACCAATGATAAGGTTTTTGGCTCTTATTTTAGATAATAATATAATTTTACCATCTTTTTCTGCAATAATGCTGTATATGCACTGGTTTTTACTAACCTCGCATGTCTTGCGTTTTAAAATATGCTCATCAATACCATCATTATTAAGGTCAATATTTGCTATATGATATAGCGATATATCTGTCTCATACACTTCCCCAAGCAGAGTGTTTATTTGATATTTCAGTGAAGGGCTTACTTTATCGCCAAAACTAAGCTGCTCCACAGCCATGACAGGGCGTGAAATCAATATTATAATTAGCAAAAATATTGTAAAAAACTTAAACAAGATCAATATCAAGTATAGCCATTTCAAAGCTAAACGACACTTCGCCTTCATCTTCGATCTTATAGATAAGCCCTATAAATTCGCCATCAACCATGACTTCGATAGAATCCGCTGCTTTTTCGCGCATTTTAACCGTAAGGTTAGGGGTTTTTAATGTGCGGTCAAGATAGGCTTTTAATTGTGCCATTTCTTCGGGGGTTATATTCATTTTAAATCCTCATGAAAAATTATTTGTTAGTCCATTTGATACGGCTTGTTGGCATGCTTTGGCAAGTGTTTTTCTGTTTTCAAAATCATGAGCCTTTACTGGTTCATGAAAAATCAGGAAAATTACTGCGCCGCGGCTTTGCGCAAATAGCCATAAATGCTCGCCAAGCGGTGTATCCATATTAATGTGCCAAGAGTATAAATCACGGTTCTCTTGGTTTGCAACAGGTTTGCTACCCACACTTTCCATTTTTATTGTAAATGGCTGCACATATATATCTTTTAAATTTTCTTTCATCGCGATAGAAAATAAGCTTGATTTAAAGGGGATAACTTCCCTGCCATCGGTTGAAGTTCCTTCGGGGAATATAATAAGGCTCTTCCCTTCATTTAGCATATTATCAAGATTACCCTTAGCTTGCCTAGCATCTGCTCTATCACGGCTTATAAATGCAGTTTGCTGTAATTTTGATAGTAATCCAAACACAGGCCATGACGCGACATCTTTTTTTGCAACAAATGAGGCGCGCAAAACGCTGCCTATAACGGGGATATCGAGATATGATAGATGGTTGCTAACATAAATGGTTTGAGCTTGATTGCTTGGTTTGCCGGTGATTTCTACTTTAATTTGGAAAATAGCACATACGGCTTTGTGCCAAATATATGGTAGAATATAAGCCCCGCGCCCTTTATGAAACAGCAGCAAAACCCACTGCAAAATCACAATAGGAATCGTTATTAATATAAATAAGATAAATTTCAAATATGGTTTCATTTTGGCATGGTCTTTTGAATTTTGCGTTCGTAATATTTACGGTATCTATCAGTCATAAGGCTAGTTTGCACCACTATACATACATCTATTGTATTGAATTGGTGGTCAATAACTGCGCCCTCGCCAATGCTAGCCCCTAGCCTTAAATAACCCTTAATCAAAGGGGGCAGGGAGGCAAACACCCTGCGCTCATTTATTGTGTCTTTTGGGACTATATTCATATCAATATGTTGATCTTGTAGGGCAATAGGGCGCATATCTTCGGGCGTTGAATGAAAGTGATGTAGATATGAAAGCTGACCTGCTATTTCATTAATATCAACGCCTTGAAAGCTAGCGCAACCAAATAGCAAATCGATATTATGATCGGTGATATAATCTGCTATGCCTTGCCACAGCAGGTTAAGTATGGGCTTTGTCCTATATTCGGCTAGCACGCAAGAACGCCCGAGTTCTAATAAAAACTGATTACTATTTAACAAGTTATCAAGATTATATTCACCGCTGGAATAAAAGTTACCGTGCTTTTTAGCAATATTCTGGCGGAGCAGGCGGTATGTGCCAACTATTTTTTCTGCTCCCGTTTGCTCGTCTTTTACAAGCACAATAAGGTGATCGGCTATCTCATCAAAATCATCAAAATCACGTTTTTGGGCAGCCATTTTAGGGCAGGGTTTTGCTCCATATTCATCATAAAACACTCTATAGCGCAGCTTTTGTGCCTCTTCTACTTCTTTAGCGTTGCGCGCAAGCCTGACATATGCGGTGGTGTTTTTATACATTTAAGGCATCCTAAAGGATAGGGGCGCATGGTCAAGAGCTTTTTAACTGGGGGTGTTATCATCTTGGGATCTAGGTAAAACATGCAAGTCCGCACGATCTGATCTCCAATTAATGGGCAGAGCAGATGCTCGCGGCTTATCCTTATTTCTTTTTGCACCCTCAACTAGATTTTTATATGACTTAGCAAGAGACTTATGCTCTTGCGCCTCTAATGCGCGTTCTCCATGCAGTGCGTCGTGATAGTATTTAGCCCCGCCACCAGTTTGTCCCCATGAGCCAATACCAAGAGCAAGCCCCCATATGCCTGCACCTATTTGAAGTATATTTCCTTCTAAACCATTCACGGCATATACAGATTCCGCGCCGCTCGCCCCCAAGCCAATTAAACCAACACCAGCAAGCCCCGTTGCAAAACCGAAGCCAAGCAAGGCTTTGCCTTGTTTAGGATTGTAGTCTTCTATGTTTTCAATGATATCGCTATAGCGCTTAGCCGCTTCTAAAGCTATATTTGCTTTAATTACGGTTGATTTTGGAAGCTCTGCGGTTTTCCTCTTTATAAACTTAACTTTTTCTTTATGGTGCTTGCGCTCCTCTCGGCGTTGCCTTGTTGAGCGCCTGTCAGTAAATATAGCCTTACTTGTGGTAACCCCATCAGCAACCCCGTCAAAAGCTTTCCCGGGACTTTTAAGGTCAGCAAAACAGCTTTTAGTAGCCTCAACATAAAAAGCCATGGTGTCTAAAACTGGTGATACAATATTATTTGTGATTGCTTTACCATATTTGTTTGCCACTTGCTTTAGCCTTCCGTCCATTTGCTGCACATCTTTGGCTGTTACTTTTTTGTGTGGAATCAAACCACGCTCTTTAGCTTGTTTCTCTGCATAACTCATAGCAATATTAAGCTCTTCAATATCTGTTATATGTATATCGCTTAGCTTGATATTCATTTCTGAAATGCGTTCTTTAACAATGTTTTCTGCATATTCGCGATTTTCATCTTTGTCGTTATTCTTATATTCTGCCCAAATTTTAAGCAACTCATGATATTCTTCATCACTTGTCTTTGCCTGTGCATGCAGCGTATATACAATAACTCCAGCTAGTGCGGTAAAAGCTAGTAATGGGATAGATTGCTCATATAATCCAACTAATGCTGGCACAGTATCGGAAACAATTTCCTTTCTTTTTGCGAGGTGATTTTCCTCAACATCCTTGTGTTTTTGCGCCAAAGAATGAACAATTAGAGCAATTGGCGTTTTTTCCTGCCAATAGGGATCGTCCCAACTATGTATTTCTTGGGAAGAGGCGCTTTTTTTAAAATTTGGTTTGATTTCATCCATCATACTATGGCGAGCATTCTTGATTTGGGGCATCTGTATCAATCATATCAAAGCCATTTTCATGGAGAAGCTGGAGAGCTTCAGTCTCCCCTCCAGCAAAATCAATTAGAGATGTAAATGAATCATCATCATCGTTTGTTGTTTTTATGGTTTCATAATTTGGGTGAGTGCCCTTAATACCCTTAGGCAGGTGTTCCCAATATTCTTTGATTAATAGGTCTAGCTGCTCTTTTGATATTGCACCGTCCCCATCTCTTAAAGCTATGATTTTATTGTCTATATCAAAAGCATTATCACCATATTCATTGCCTGAAATAAAGTCACAGATAGCCCACTTAAATTCACCTCCTTCAGTGAAAACAATAAAGTTAGTTGTGTATTCAACTGCTTCGGAATTATTGGTTGGTTTAACACTCATTTTATCACCATATTTATGTTATTTAATTACACATATGATAAAGCATCTATGCTACCTCAGTCAAGTTTATATGGAAAACATTTAGAGCTAGTAGATGTTTTTTCTTTTTATGCATCATCTTTGCTTGCAAAGTAAAAATTATTGGAGTATATTCCGCCTGCTTTTACGCAAACATGCGCCCGTAGCTCAGTTGGATAGAGTGCCTGATTACGGATCAGGAAGTCAGGGGTTCGAATCCTCTCGGGCGCACCATTTTATTATTCTGCAAGCTGCACTTTTGCGCTCAAGCCTTAACTTACTCGTGGAAAATCCTGTATAAACACCTCATATAAATGTCGCTGAAGTGTTCTCATTACTTTCAAAATAAGGCTTGCCAAATTCAACAGTTTGGCAGATAATAATCTATATTTTCCAGTCTAGAGATAAAACAATAGGGTAGTTAGTGGGTAATGAAATTTTTATTATTGTTATTGTTTACGATCATATTTTCAAGCACATCCTATGCAAATTCATGTTACACGAAGCTTGAAGCTGAAGCAGAACAAGGTATCCGCATTCATAGTGAACTTATGGTAATTGGTCTTAATTGCGCGCATATGGCAGACGCTAATGGCAATAACTTATATATGGAGCATAAAAAATTCACCACTAAGCATGAGAAATTATTTTCTACATATGAAAAAATATTAATGGATTATATGCGTGATAATAATATAAAAAACCCTGACAAGGCTATGCATAAACTTAGAACTGAGTTTGCTAATAAAATATCTAATGACGCAGCAGAAATGCGCCCTGATATTTTTTGCAAGACATTTGCATCTCGCATTGGGCAGGTTGCAAAAATGAGCGGCGCTACACTTCGCAGGTGGGCAGCCACGCCATTTGCTGGTCATGAAGTATCGAACCCCCTATGCGAAGGATAGCTTATGGAGCTGAGTAATATAGATAAAACTATTAATGAGTTTATCGAGCCAATATCTGCAAAAGCTAATGAAATAGTATTTTATAGTGTTCCTGTTGGCGGTGGGGCAGACTTAAAACTTATATTATTATGGCTTATTGGGGCGGGCGCATTTTTCACAATTTACCTTGGCTTTATTAATATTCGATATTTTGGGCATGCTATTAGTCTTTTGAAACCTAAAGAAAAAGATGCTCAAGATGGACAAATAACCCGATTCCAAGCCCTTATGTCATCATTGTCAGGGACAGTAGGGCTGGGTAATATTGGCGGCGTTGCTATTGCTGTATCCCTAGGCGGACCAGGGGCTGTATTTTGGATGGTAGTTATGGGCTTTATTGGTATGTCATCTAAGTTCACTGAAATCACATTGGCAGTTAAATACCGCACTCACCCTGATCCTGAAAATCCAGAAAAAATTGCTGGAGGGCCTATGTATTATTTGCGCGAAGCCTTCGATCGCAATGGAATGCACGGAGTTGGTGTGTTCTTTGCCGCTATGTTTGCTGTATTTTGCATCGGAGCATCTATTTCTGGCGGTAACATGTTTCAAATCAACCAAGCTTTCGCCCAAGTTGTTAATGTAACGGGCGGCGATAACAGCTTTCTAGCGGGTAGTGGCTGGATGTTTGGTCTGTTTGTGGCTGTGCTTGTTGGCGCGGTTATATTTGGCGGAATTAAATCTATTGCAAGCGTGGCATCGCGCCTTGTACCATTAATGGCGGCAATCTACATTATATCAGGTTTAGCGGTTCTTGGGCTAAATGCACATCAAGTGCCAAGTGCCTTTATGAACATTATAACACAAGCCTTTTCACCTGAGGCAGGCTATGGTGGATTTATAGGCGCTCTCTTGATAGGGGCGCAGCGGGCATTCTTCTCTAATGAAGCTGGAATAGGGTCTGCTGCTATTGTACATGCGGCGGCAAAAACCAACTCACCAGTATCCCAAGGAATGGTTGGAATGCTTGGTCCTTTCATTGATACTGTGGTTATTTGCAGCATTACGGCGCTAGTCATTGTTGTAACTGGCGTATATGATCAAGCCAATGGCATGGAAGGGGTGGAGCTTACCTCGCGCGCATTTGAAAGCGCCATTCCAGAGTTTAAATATATGCTTGCTTTGGTTGTTTGTTTATTTGCATTTTCGACAATGATTACGTGGTTTTACTATGGCATGAAATCATTAGCTTATCTATTTGGTGAAAATAAATGGGTTGGAATTTCTTTTAAGCTGTTATTTTGCTTCTCCCTTGTGATTGGGGCTTCGGCAGATATCGCAAATGTTGTTAACCTAACGGACGCAATGTTCTTTGCTTTGGCAATTCCTAATATTATCGCGCTCTATATATTCGCTCCTGAGATAAAAAGGGATGTTAAAAAATATATCCAAACCCTTAAAAACAAATAAAATTTACTTTTTGTAAAAGCTTATTGATTACATTATTTGTTGTGGCATAATGCGACATAGTAATTTGATGTTTATGTGTAAGGGGTAGTTTCATTGCAAGGGTCATCTAAGGTAAGTAAAACAAAATTTTGCGCGGGCATATCTGATATATCGGATGGTTATTCTGGCTTCATTATTGATCAGTGGGGCGTTTTACATGATGGTGTTAAGGCATATGATGGTGTCATTAATTGTCTGACAGAGCTTAAAGAGCGTCATAAATATATCATCATACTTTCAAATTCTGGTAAGCGCGCGCAGACAAATGCTGATCGCTTAAGTGAGTTGGGGATTACTTCTGATTTATATGACGGAATAATAACTTCGGGTGAGGTAACGTGGCAGGGGCTTGATGAGCAGTCTGAGGGTTATTTTAAAGATATTGGTAAGAAATGCGTATTGATAAGCCGAGGCGGCGATAGAACTATTGTTGATGGGCTTGATATTGAAGTTGTTGAAAACCCTAAAAATGCTGATTTTTTAATTATTAGCGGGAGTGATGCTCCTGATAAAATATTAGAAGATTATGAGCCTTTATTAAAAGAATCCGCACGTTATAATTTAAAGGCAATTTGCGCTAACCCTGATAGTTTGGGCATAATGGGCGGTCAAAATATTATGGGGCCTGGGACAATTGCTGCACGCTATAAAGATTTTGGAGGAATTGTTGAGTATATAGGAAAGCCGCATCAGCCTATTTATCAGCATTGCATAAGGTTACTTCAAAAAGAAGATATTTATCCTGGGCAAACAGTTATGGTCGGCGATACTATGGCTCATGATATCTTGGGCGGGTCACTTGCTAATATAGATACATGCCTTGTTAAGCGCGGGGTGCATTCTTCGGTATTTGGTGATAGTGAAGATCTTGCGGAAACAGATAGGGCGCTTAATATACTTGTTCGTCAATATAATGGTGTCCGCCCTAATTATCTTGTTGATGATATGGTTTGGGGTAAGGCATTGCCTGATCGTAAACATAAAAGACGCGATAAGTGAGCTTAAGTAAGTATAGAGCTGTTATTTTCTTAATGAGATTTATTATCCATTTCCACGCATTTTTTGGCAACATCAGGGTCTAGCAAAACCATCATGGCGGCTTTAATTTCAGGGATAAGCTTTTCTGTAGCGTCCTCTCCCAATTTTATAAGCTCTTCTGCTTTTTCAAATTCCATCAGCCCAATATGACCAATTGGTGGTCTTATGTGGATGTCGGGCGGTTCTCCAGCTAGCCTTGATCGAGTTAGGCGGTCTTGTATAATCCCAAGCCCTGAAACCATAACGCCAAAAAGGCTAGGGTCATTCTTTTCTCTACGGAAAAGGCGGCGAGATAGCGCGGAAGCTTTGAATTTCTTTTGCTGCTCTGGCGGGACATCACTATTATTAAACACGTCAAACCCTGCTATTGTTTGATAATTATTTCCTGCTTTAGTCGATTTACCAATAAGATCGGTGTTAAGGTCAATGGCTATTGTCATGCGTGCGCCAAGAGCTTGACATGGCGATATAGGGCATGGATTTACAAGCGCCCCGTCAACAAGGTTGCGCCCATCGATATTTACGGGAGGGAATACACCGGGCAACGCAAATGACGCTGTCATCGCATTCATTAAGTCACCATCTCTAAGCCATACCTCATGACCTGTGGCAAGGTCGGTTGCTATGCAGATGAATTTATGCGGTAGATCTTCAAATTTTGTATCGCTAAAATGCTCACCCAATGTTTTTTTAAGGCGTTTACCGCCAACAAGCCCTGCGCTGCGCACTCTGAAATCAAGATATGATAATATTTTAAGGCGGTTAAGTGATAATGCCCATTCTTCAAAATCATCAAGCTTTCCAGCAAGGTAGCAGCCACCAACAACTGATCCTATGGATGTTCCAGCAACGATAGAGGGAAATATATTGTGCTTATTAAGGACTTTTAACACCCCAATATGTGCTAGACCGCGAGACATGCCGCTTCCTAATGCTAAACCTAAACCAGCTTGCCCGTTTTCAATGCTAAAAGTCACAATATTTCCTACATATAGTTTAGTCTTTGATATTTTATCTTTTTCAATTATAACACAAAGACATTAATTTAATAAGCGTGATAGATGCTATAATGCAAAAAAATAAAGAGAACAAGTCCAATACTATTGAATTAGTCAAAAGACTTGCGCGGGAGTATCTTTCTCCATATTGGGGGCAGTTAGGAATAGCCATATTTTTCATGGCTTTTGCAGCAGCTATGACTGCGGTTATAGCTGCGCTGATGCAGCCCATATTGGATGATGTTTTATATGCAGGCAAAGCAGAAATGATTGTTCCCGTATCGCTTGCGGTTGCTGTGACTTTTGCTTTACGCGGCATTACAACATATATCCACACTATTTTAATGAACAAGGTAGGGCATCATATTGTTTCTGATGTTCAGGGGGATTTATTTTCTCACCTTATGCGCCTTGATATGGCGTTTTTCCATGCAAACCCAAGCGGTCAATTGCTCTCGCGCGTGGTTAATGATGTAAATGTCATGCGCTCTGCCGTTACGGGAAGTTTAACAGGACTAGGGAAAAGTGCGTTTACGCTTATATTCTTAATTGGTTTAATGTTTTTTAGGGATTGGAAGCTAACATTGGCGGCTTTCATTGTTTTCCCGCTATTATCTATTTTTGTTATATATATAGGCAGGCGTTTGCGGAAAATATCTAAGCATATTCAAAATGAGCTTGGGGGACTGTCTGATTTGCTATCACAATCTTTTCAAGGCATTAGACTTGTTAAGGCTTATAGCATGGAAGATTACGAGGTTAAAAAAGTCTCACGCGGTATTCATAGAGTTAGGGACTTGAATATTAAATCAATTAAAGTATCAACCCTTTCCACGCCAGTTAATGAAATATTGGTTGGTATAGTGTTTGCTGGAATTATTGCATATGGCGGCTATGAGGTTATCGCGGGGCGAACCACTCCTGGTAATTTAGCCTCATTCATTGCCGCATTTACTCTTGCTTATGAGCCAATGAAAAAGCTAGCTCGGCTTAATAATACTTTGCAAATAGGTCTAGGCGCGACAGAGCGCGTATTTGAAATGCTTGATAGAAAATCATCTTTGCAGGATAGCAATAATGCTGTGATTTTGGATAAAGGCGCACTTGATATTACCCTAAAAGATGTTGAGTTTTCTTATGAGGATACAATAAATAAAGCAGTAAACCGCGTATCTTTTACTGCTAAAGCGGGGCAAGTTACTGCCCTTGTCGGCGCATCGGGCAGTGGTAAAAGCACAATCATGAACTTAATACCGCGTTTTTATGATGTGCGCGAAGGCTCGGTTATAATAGGCGGTCATGATGTTAGGGATTTGGATCGCGGCTCATTGCGCAATAATATTGCTATGGTGGCTCAGGATATAACAATATTCAATGACAGCGTAATGGAGAATATTCGCTATGGTCGCTCTGATGCATCTGACATGGATGTTTACGAAGCAGCAAAAGCAGCCGCAGCGCATGACTTTATCGAAGGCTTTGACCATGGTTATCAAACCATAGTGGGTGAGAGAGGGGCTAAGCTTTCGGGCGGGCAAAAGCAGCGCATATCTATTGCGCGTGCAATTTTGCGTGATGCACCTGTTTTGCTGCTTGATGAGGCAACTTCTGCGCTTGATAATGAGTCAGAAAGATTGGTTCAAAAGGCACTTAAAGAGCTGGAGCGGGGCAGGACGACGCTGGTTATCGCGCATAGGCTTACAACGGTTCAATCTGCGGATCAAATTATAGTGCTAGATCAAGGGCGAATAGCAGAGCAGGGCAGCCATGAAGAATTACTTGCTTCTAATGGGCTTTATTCGCAAATGTATAAAACGGGGCTTAAGGGATAGGTAATGAAGATATTCCTCATAGGTGCTGCGCTGATATATGTTTTGTTTGTTGCCTCATTATTTGTAACACAAAGAACATTGATATATTTCCCCAATAATTCTAGACCTGCGCCAGTGCAAGGCGCGGAAATTATCAAGGTTACTACGCGTGATAATCAAAAATTAGAAAGCTGGTATTTTGCACCAAAAGATAGAACAAAACCAGTAATAGTGTTTTTTCATGGAAATTCTGGTAACTATGGAGACCGCCTATATAAGGTGCAATATTATTTAGAGGCTGGATATGGCGCTTTACTTGCGGGATATCGCGGATATGGCGGTAATTCTGGTGATATAAGCGAGCAAGGCTTTTACGAAGATGGTCGCGCTTATATAGATTGGCTTATGTCTGAAAAGGGCTTTCAATCGTCGGAAATAGTTATTTACGGCGAATCCATAGGGTCAGGCACGGCTGTTCAAATGGCTGTTGAATATAATATAGGCGGGCTTATACTTGAAGTACCGTTTTCAAGCCTGCAAGAAATAGCAGTCAAACAATACCCATTTGTGCCTGTTAAATATCTATTAAAAGATCGATTTATGAATATTGAAAAGATTGGAAATATAAGCGCTCCATTGATTATACTTCATGGCAATAAAGACCAAGTAATACCATTTTATTCGGCTGAAGAATTATTTAAAGCTGCAAAAGAACCAAAGAAATTCATAAATTTTCCTGATGGGGAGCATAATAATCTTTATGATTTTGGTGCGTCATCTCACATACTTGGTTTTTTAGCTGGTATTAAAGCAAAAAATTAGTAATATTGTAGAAAATAGGGAGATAACGAATGCCTTGCCACACGGCGATTGCCAAACAAAATATAACATCATCACCAAATGATAGCGTTGAAAAAGTTCTAAAGGACATTAAAAAAGCAAAAGTACTTGCCTCTGCCATTATTGATGATGATAGTGGTGAATTCTTAGGGCTGTTTTCTATGAAAGTGATGTTAAAAGCTCTCATACCTGTTTCTGTTCATGTTGCAGATGGCGTTGAAATTGATATAAAAGTTACAGCTGCACCGGGCGTGGCAAAGCGTTTGGGCAATGTTAAAACGCTTCCCGTATCAGAACTTATGGACAGAAAAGCTGAAACAGTTATGCCTGACACTCCTATGTGGGAGGGGATTAGCTTGCTTGTTAAGAAAGGCGCTCCGCTATCTGTTGTGGATAATAACGGCAAGTTTCGAGGTTTTATAAGCTACGAGTCATTAGTTAGTAATTTGGAAAACATACAATCAGCAGATAGTTAAGGATAACTTGACGTGAGTTTGAAGAAAAAAACTTTTATAGTTATTATTGCCCTCGTGGGTGCTGTTTTTCTTGCATTATCAAGTTATGTGATTGCTAAAGATAATGTCACGGTTAAGACTATTAATATCCCTCCACCAATTGAGGTGAATAAATTTTATATAGAGAAAAAGCCACAAAAACTAAAAAAAGCAGAGATTGCAATTCTAAGTGCTAATGGGAAGCTTCATAAATATATGGTTGAGATAGCCGTCACAGGTGAGCAATTGCGAATAGGCATGATGTTTCGAAAATATATCGAAGAAAATACAGGCATGCTATTTGCGTTCAAAGGAGAGGCGGAGCGCAGCTTTTGGATGAAAAACACGCTTATCCCCCTTGATCTTTTATTTATCAAAAATGACGGAGTTATAACTCATATACATCATATGGCTAAAGAGGGTAGCTTAGAGCCTATTAGGTCGAATGGCAAAGTTGCGGCTGTGCTTGAAATTGCAGGCGGAGAGGCAGAAATACTCGGGATTAATATTGGAGATCGAGTTTTATATAAAGATTTTTAGTTTATTCTCTTGCTGTTTTATAAGTCATCGTGTAGAAAACTTTAGTCTTTTAAGTCGGAGCGTGGCGCAGCCTGGTAGCGCACCTGTTTTGGGAACAGGGGGTCGGAGGTTCGAATCCTCTCGCTCCGACCATTTTAAATCTTGGAGATCAGTATTGTGAGCCAAGCAGATAGATGGAAAGACCTAGCCATTAAAGCTCAAGTCGGTGATAAACGCGCTTACTCAGAGCTGCTTAGCGATGTACTTCCCTTCATTAAGTTATCAATCACTAGCAAATTGGCCGATTCTAGCTGGGCAGATGATATAGCTCAAGATGTCCTCATATCGGTTCATAAATCCCTACATACATATAGTGCGGATCGCCCATTTAAACCTTGGCTTAACGCTATTATAAATTTTCGGCGCATTGATTATTTACGAAAACATTATAAGGCAAGGGAAGTTAAAGAGCTTAGCCAGAAAAATTCGGAAATTTTCCAGCCAAATGTAGCCTTTCAACAAAGCCTTAGCGAATTAGGTTATATAGAAAGAGCTGTTTCCTCTTTGCCGTTAAAGCAACAAAAGATTTTTAAGATGATGAAAATTCAAGGATACAGCGCAAAAGAAGTTGCAGATGAAATGGGCATGAGCGTCTCAGCTGTAAAAATAGCATCACATAGAAGCGTAACTAAATTAAAGGAAATATTGGGTAAATATGAGTAATTCAGAAGAGCTTATATCATCACTATCAAGTGACTTGAAAAAGGTTGATGCCATGCCTCACCCTTTAAAACGAGCTATTACCATTTTACTTATCGCGGCTACATATATGGCTGTTGCTGTGTTTGCGCTTGGCATGCGCTCTGATATCGAGGTTAAAATACATGACAACATATTTGTATTTGAGATGGCGTATATCTTTATAACGGCACTAAGCGCCGCTATTTGCTCTTCATGGCTTTGTGTGCCTGATGTTAGGGGTGCAAAGTGGATTCTGGCTACTCCTATAGTTCTGCTAAGTTTCGGCGTAATGTGGAGTTTTATCCATTTCGACATAGATATTCACAAAATAACCCACATAGAGATGCATCACTGTCATATTAAGTCTATTATATTCGGGACTGTACCAATTTTTGCCATATTGTTCTTTTCTGTAAAAGGGAGAACGACTCACCCTTATATGATGGCACTTATGAATATAATTTTTGTTGGAACGCTGGGATATATCGCCCTTCGTGTTGCATGCTCATCTGATAATGCAGAGCATATATGCTATATTCATGTTATGCCGTATTTATTGCTAGGAATTGCAATGGCGGCGCTTGGCAAGCATATATATCGCTGGTAGTATGTTCATAGTATTTAAAGGGTGTTTACCATGACTGATGTTAAAATTTATAAAGCTAGTAAAAATGTTATGCAATCAGGGCGCAGCCCTTCTAATTGGATTTTAGAGCATGAACCTAAGGGAACTAGGCGGGTTGAGCCGCTTATGGGCTGGACTTCTTCTGAAAATACATTAAATCAGGTGCGTTTGAAATTCCTATCGCGCGCGGGTGCTGTTGCCTTTGCACAGAAAAAGGGATGGAACTATGTGTTGCTAGCGGAGAATATTAGGCGGATAAAACCACGCAATTATTCTGATAATTTTAAATTCATTCCAGAAATGGGCGATAAAAAAGCTTGATTTATCTTGAGTTTTTATGCAGTTTACCGTTGGTAATTAATTATGATATTTTATGTGCGCCCTTAGCTCAACTGGATAGAGCACCTGCCTTCTAAGCAGGGGGTTACAGGTTCGATTCCTGTAGGGCGTACCATCTGCTTTTTAGATAATTAGTTGACCTCTCTAAAATTAATTTAAGTGACTTGATTTTCATGTTTAGTTCTATAGACTCTAAATGATTATTTTTAATTTAATGAATAGGCTTATTATGAGATTTTCAATACTACACGGATCATGTGGATTTTTCTTTACTATACTATTAGCTTTAATGTCATTTTCAGTGAATGCTTACGCCTCTCAAAAAGTCAAAAAAATAGAAATATCTGGTGCGCAAAGAATTGAAGAATCAACTATAGCCTCATATATGGATTTGAAAATTGGTGATAATATCGATAGTGAAGCTACTGACAAAGCGTTGAAATCTTTGTTTTCCACTGGTTTATTCGCTGATGTTAAGGTTAGTGAGGCTAATGGCTTAGTATCTGTGGGTGTTGTTGAAAATCCAGTGATTAATATTATTAGTTTTGAGGGTAATGATAAAATAAAAGATGACGAACTTCTTTCTGAAGTTCAATTGCGCCAGCGCCAAGTATTTACAAGGGCAAAAGTGCGTTCTGATGTTTCTAGATTATACCAAATCTATAGGCGGCAGGGGCGTTTTTCTGTACAGATAGAACCTAAAATCATTCGCTTAGATCAAAATCGCGTTAATCTTGTATTTGAAATACATGAGGGTGATATCACAAAAGTAAAAACTATTAGATTTGTTGGTAATGAAAATTATAGTGATAGAAAATTACGTAGCGTCATAAGTACAAAAGAAAGCTCATGGTATAAATTCATGACCAGCAGTGACCGCTATGATTCGGATCGTTTAAATTATGATCAAGAGCTTATGAGGGAGCATTATTTATCAAAAGGCTATGTCGATTTCAAAGTTGTTTCTGCTGTTGCGGAACTTTCAAATGATAAAAGTGGGTTTTTTATAACATTCACAGTCGAAGAAGGTGCGCGTTATAAGGTTGATGGTAATGAGGTTATCTCAAATATAAGAAATTTTGATGCTAGCGTGCTTGGCTCTTCCATCACTTTTGATGAGGGTGATTGGTATAATATTAATGAGGTTAAGCGCAGTGTTCAAAAAATGACGGATCAATTAGGAGATTTGCAATATGCTTTTGTTGATGTGCGTCCTGATATCCGCAAAAACCGTAAAAATCAAAGCGTTACAGTTGTGTTTATGATTAATGAAACTCCGCGTGTTTTTGTCGAGCGCATTAATGTAAATGGTAATATTAGAACTTTGGATAAGGTTTTACGCCGTGAGATGGAGCTTGTTGAGGGCGACCCATTTAACCGCTCTAAACTTGCTAAATCAGAAAGCAATATCAGGAAAATAAACTTCTTTGAGAGCGTTGATATTAATGTTTCTCAAGGATCTGCTCCTGACAAGACTGTGATTGATATAGATGTTCAGGAAAAATCAACTGGCGAGCTATCTTTGGGGGCAGGATTTTCATCTACTGATGGCCCTCTTGCAGATATAAGCATTCGTGAGCGTAACTTACTTGGTAAGGGGCAGAATCTCTTGCTTTCAACCACTATGGCGGGTAAGAAAAGTGAGTTTAACTTATCATTCACCGAACCATATTTCCTTGGGAGAGACATTTCTGCTGGTTTTGATTTGTTTCATACTACTCGTGATCTGCAAAAAGAAAGCTCTTATGATCAAAGACGTAGTGGCGGCGGGGTTAGGTTAGGATATCCGCTTTCTGAAAACTGGCGCCAGACACTTCGCTATAGAATGGAGCGCAATGCAATTGACAATGTTAATAGTAACGCCTCTCGTTTCATCAGGGAGCAGGAAGGGACGCGAACGACTTCTGCCGTGTCACAGCGCCTATTATACGACACTAGAGACAGCCGTATATTCGCTACTAGCGGCGCTATGTACTGGCTGAATACGGAGATAGCAGGCTTAGGCGGTGATGCTAAATATGTATCTGCCAAAACTGGCGCGTCATATTTCTATCCATTCTCTCAAAATGTGGTTTTAAATGTGCTTGGTGAGGGTGGAGCTATTCAATCTTACAGTGATAGTGATGTTGAAATTAACGAGCGCTTCTTCCTTGGTGGTTCTACTCTTCGCGGGTTTCAGCGCTCTGGCGTAGGGCCACGTGATAGGTCTACGGATGATGCGCTTGGTGGTAATTTCTTTTATCGCGGTAGTGTTGAAATTACATTTCCCCTTGGTCTACCTAAGGAGCTTGGTATAAAAGCACATACATTTAGTGATGTTGGTTCTCTTTGGGATATTGATGAGGTTAATTCAGGGCTTTTCGATGAAAATTCCATTCGCGCTTCTGCTGGTGTTGGCGTTTCATGGAAATCACCATTTGGACCAATCCGCCTTGATTATGCAGTCCCATACTCAAGTGAGGATTACGATAAAGAGGAAAAACTTAGATTCGACTTCGGAACTCGTTTCTAATTATAATATTTAAAAAAGTTAGGGTTAAATTATGAATGTTCGTAATATGCAATTTGCATTTTTTGCAATGTTTTTGTCATTAGCGATGGTTGTTGGGGCAGGTAAATCTTTTGCTCAGATCAATATCGCTGTCGTTGATGTGGAGCGGGTATTAGCCAAATCAAAGGCCGCAAAATCAGTGCAAAAACAAATAGATAAAAAGCGCAAAAGCTTTCTTGTTGATGTGAAAAAAACAGAAGAAAAGCTTCGTAGCGATCAACAAGATATCGAAGAAAAGCGAGCTGACTTATCAAAAGAAGAGTTTCTAGCTAGCATCCAAACTTTTGAAAGACAACGTATTGAGGCGCGCAGCTCTATTCAATCTAAAAAAGCATCACTCGATAAAGGTTATAACGAGGCAATGAATATTTTGACTAAGGCTATATTTGATGTATGCCAAGAAATTGCAGATGAGGATGGCATTGATCTTATTATTACGCGCCAAAACATAATAGTTGGGAGTAAATCTTTGGATATAACTCCAAAAGTTATGGAGCGCATGAATAAAAAGCTACCGAAGCTAACTCTTAAAAATAAATAGACTGTAATTTATGGCTGACCCTAATTTTTTTAAAAAATCCAAAAGCTTTTCTATTAAGGAAATATCAGAGATAACATCTTGTGATGTCTCTTCAAATTGTGATTCTGACCTTATTTTAGATGATGTTAACTCCCTTAAAAATGCAAAGCCTAATGAGCTAAGCTTTTTGGATAATATAAAATATAAGGACGATTTTGCAAAAACCAGCGCAGGGGCATGTTTTGTATCACCTGAAATAGTGCCATTTGCACCTGATAATGTTATTTGCCTTGTAACAAAATCCCCGTATAAGGCTTATGCTTTGGCGGCACAGGCATTTTATCCCGATACCATTCCCCAATCCATTGCTGATGAACAAATAGCAAGCAGCGCATATATTGATGAAAGCGCAAAACTCGGCAAGGGCGCGGTAATAGGTCATAATGCAGTTATTTGCAAGAATGTAGAAATCGGCGATAATGCTTGGATCGAGGCTGGCGCGGTGATTCAGCATAATGTTAAGATCGGCTCTAACTGCCGCATTGGCGCGAATGCTACTATTTCTCATGCACGGATAGGTGATAATGTTAGAATTTATACGGGCGCGCGGATCGGTCAAGATGGCTTTGGCTTTGCGATTGACCCCACTGGTCATGTGAAAGTGCCGCAGCTTGGGCGCGTTATTATTGGCGACCATGTTGAGATTGGCGCAAATACTACGATTGATCGCGGCGCAAGTCCTGACACTATTATAGGGCAGGGGAGCTGGATAGATAATCTCGTACAAATCGGGCATAATGTTGAGATTGGGCGCGGCTGTGTTATTGTTGCTCAGGTGGGTATTTCTGGCTCTACCAAGATTGAGGATTATGTTGCTATTGGTGGGCAGGTTGGTATAGCTGGTCACTTGAATATTGGTATGGGAGCAAGGATAGGCGCGCAATCGGGAGTTATTAGCGATATCCCAGCAGCGCAGGAATATTTAGGCTCACCCGCAATGCCAAAAGGGCAATTTTTCAGGCAAGTTGCCACGTTAAATCGCTTGATTAAAAAGAAAAATAATAATGCAGGAGCTAGTAAAAAATGAGTGAAGAAAACAACCAAAAAAATAAAGTAGATATCGATATTAATAAAATAATGGAGATGATACCGCATCGCTATCCTATTTTGTTGATTGACCGTGTGCTTGAGCTTGAGAGCGGGCAGGGCGCTGTTAGCCTTAAAAATGTTACTATTAATGAACCTCATTTTATGGGGCATTTTCCAGGATTTCCCGTTATGCCAGGGGTTTTGATTATTGAGGCTATGGCGCAAACAGCGGCTCTTGTTGTTGTGGATTTTATGGGCGATGATGCCGCGGGCAAGGTCGTCTATTTCATGAGCATAGATAGCGCGAAATTCAGAAAGCCAGTCACACCAGGGGACAGCATGCATATCCATGTCAACAAAATACAATCGCGCGGGCCTGTATGGAAATTTAAAGGCGTTGCAAAAGTCGGTGATAAAATCTGCGCGGAAGCAACATTCAGCGCCATGATTACTGATACCAAAAGCAAGTAAGCCGAAATATTTGGTAATAAAGCGTGACTTGTCCTTTTGCTGCAAAGCATTATTATTATAAGCATCTAAACTAACCCCTTGAAGAGCAAAATATGAGTTCCAAAATACATCCCACCGCTATAATCCATGATGGTGCGACAATTGCTAATGAAGTTGAGATTGGACCTTACTGCATTGTTGGTGCTGGTGTTACATTGTCTGAAAATGTGGTTTTGGTTTCCCATGTCCATATCGAAGGTTTAACAACGGTCGGATGCGGAACTAAGATTTATCCTTTTGCCTCTATAGGAACGCCGCCACAAGATTTGAAATTCGCTGGTGAAAAGTCAGAGCTTATTATCGGGAAAAATAATACTATACGAGAGCATGTCACAATTAATCCAGGCACTGCTCATGGCGCGATGAAAACGGTCATTGGCGATAATTGCTTGCTTATGATGGCGGCGCATGTTGCTCATGATTGCGTGATTGGTGATAATGTTATTATGGCAAATAATGCAACTGTGGCGGGGCATGTTGAGGTCGGTGATAACGCTATAATTGGCGGGCTATCTGCTGTGCATCAATTTGTCCGCATTGGCGAGCATGCTATTATTGGCGGTATGTCTGGCGTTGATAATGATGTTGTGCCATATGGTCGCGTTAAGGGCGAGCGAGCATCCTTGGCGGGGCTAAATCTTATTGGGCTAACGCGCAGCGGCTTTGACAAAGGCGACATAAAGCAAATACAGCGCGCATTTAATAAATTATTTAGTGATGATGATACATTCGATCAGCGCACAGAAATGGTTTCCAAAGATTTTTGTGATGATGATTTAGTCATGTCTATTATCAAATTCATCAAAGAAAAAGACAAGTTCCCGATATGCCAGCCCCGCAAAAATTAAATAAAGAATTAAATTTTGATAAAATCGGTATTATAGCTGGCGGGGGAAGTCTTCCTTCGCATCTTATTTCTGTGTGCAAAGAAAAAAATATAGAGCCATTTATCGTTGGATTTGAAGGTCAAACAAATGCAGACATAATGAACGAAAATACTCATCTTTGGGCTGATTTTGGGTCGGCAAGCAATATTGTTAGCTTCTTTAAATCTAACGGAGTATCCAACCTTGTTTTAATCGGAGGGGTTAAACGCCCGCCATTTTCGGAAATAAAACCTGACTTAAAAGCCATAAAGATATTATCTAAAATAGGGCTGCGCTCACTTGGGGATAACGATCTTTTAAGCGCACTTAAATCAGAGCTTGAGCTTGAGGGCTTTTCGCTACATGCTATGCATGATATATGTGATAACCTTCTGATAACAAAGGGCAGTATTGGGTCTTTTGCGCCAAAACCAGAGCATGACATCGATATTAAGCTTGGTCTTAAAACCTCTCAAGCCATAGGATCAATGGATATCGGGCAATCGGTTATCGTGCAAGCTGGCATGGTTATTGGGGTGGAAGCAGCCGAAGGCACTGACGCACTTATAAAAAGATGCGCTAGTCTGTTGCAAAATGGCGGCGGGGCTATCCTTGTTAAAACCTGCAAGCCGCAGCAAGATAAAGCACTTGATATGCCAACCATTGGCGTTGATACTGTTGTAAATGCTCATAAGGCTGGGCTTTGTGGCATTGTAGCTCAGGCTGATAATGTTATGATTGTTGATTTAAAAAATGTTGCTAAATATGCAGATAAATATAAAATATTCGTTTATGGCGTTCCTATTGAAAATTAAGTTTAAAATAAATGATAAAGGTCTTTGAAATATGAAGTTTTTTTTTATAGCAGGTGAGGATTCTGGCGATGCTCTTGCTGCGCCGCTAATTACAGCCCTGAAAGAACAATATGGGGATAGCACCGAATGCCTTGGAGTTGGTGGAAATTTGATGAAACAAGCTGGCTTTGATGAGCTTTTGCCTATGGATCAGATTTCCGTTATAGGCATATGGGAGGTTATTCCCAAAATCCCACAATTATTAAGCCTAAACAAAAAAATTGTTGAAGAAATTGAAAAGCAGCAGCCTGATGCGGTAATTACCGTTGATTTCCCTGATTTCAACTTTATTCTTGCCAAGTCTTTGAAAAAACGAGGAATATTTAAGGGTAAGATTATTCATTATGTCGCGCCAAGCGTTTGGGCGTGGCGATCTGGTCGCGCTAAGAAAATATCAGAATTTCTCGACGGCATATTATGCCTTTTCCCTATGGAAGTTGAATATTTCACTAAACATGGGCTGAAAGCCGAGCATATCGGTCACACTCTTGTTTCTAGCAATTGCAACGAAGCTTCTGGATCTATGTTTAGAGAAGAAAACAGCATTCCACCAGAGGCAAAAACGATTGGCTTATTCTTTGGTAGCCGTGAAAGTGAATTTAAGTCTTTAAGCAAAATTTTACTTGATGCTATGGCTCTTATTGATGAGGCAGAGGATAATATTGAGCTGCATATTATTGCGCCAACCTTGCCAAAACTTGAATATCAGGTGCAAAAGCTCTTGGAAGGATTTAGCTTGCCTGTTTATGTAAATACAAACCCTTTGATGAAATGGCATGCTTTTAAGGCTTGTGATGTTGCTGTTGCTGTATCAGGAACGATAGCACTAGAACTTGCCTATGCAGGCGTTCCGCATATTATAGCATATAAAATCAACCCGATAACTGCGCTTATACTGCGCTTTATGGTAAAGGTTAAATATGCTCATTTAGCTAATATATTATTGGATAAGCCAGTTGTGCCTGAACTTTTACAAGGTAAATGTAACGCTGTAAATATTGCTGAAAATATATTTGATCTATTGCAAGATGATGGTAAATGCCAAGAGCAAAAGGATGAGTTTAAAGCTCTTGGCGCTTCATTAAATAATAAAGAGAGCGTTCCTCCGCCTAAAAAAGCAGCGGAGTTTATTTCTAAAATTATTAGGGGCTCTGTCCCAGATAATGCATAAAATGTGTTATAAGGGCAGTCATAAGAAAGAGCAGATTAAATAGCTAGATTACCGATCTTTAATATCCACATAAGGTCTTGATTTTGGGCCTGTATATAGCTGCCTTGGGCGACCAATGCGTAAAGATGGCTCTTCCAGCATTTCTTTCCATTGAGAAATCCAGCCAACAGTGCGCGCTACGGCGAATAACACAGTAAACATGCTTGTTGGAAAGCCCATAGCTTTCAGTATTATGCCCGAGTAAAAATCAACATTAGGGAATAGTTTACGCTCAATAAAATAATCATCTTCAAGCGCAATGCGTTCCAGCTCCATCGCTAGTTCAAGGTGAGGATCGTTAATCCCTAAATCCTCTAGCACATCATCACATGCCGCCTTTAAAACATTTGCTCTAGGGTCAAAATTCTTATAAACACGATGCCCAAAACCCATTAGGCGGAAAGGATCATCTTTGTCTTTTGCGCGTTCAATAAATTCAGGAATGCGATCAACCGAACCAATTTCATCCAGCATTTCCAGCACAGCTTGGTTAGCTCCTCCATGTGATGGCCCCCAAAGAGAAGCAACTCCCGCAGCTATGCAAGCAAACGGGTTGGCTTGCGACGAACCAGCAAGGCGCACTGTTGATGTTGACGCATTTTGCTCATGATCGGCATGGAGTATGAATATTTTATCCATAGCCCGCGCCAATATAGGGTTTACTTTATATGGCTCGGACGGAACGGCAAAACACATATATAGAAAATTCTCGGAAAATGATAAATCATTGCGTGGATACATAAATGGCTGCCCGATTGAATATTTATATGTCATGGCTGCAAGTGTAGGCATTTTTGAAATCAGGCGATGCGCCGATAATTCGCGCTGTTTTGGGTCATTAATATCAAGGGAGTCATGATAAAAAGCAGATAACGCGCCCAGCACGCCGCACATAATAGACATTGGGTGCGCATCACGCCTAAAGCCACGAAAGAAAAAATTAACCTGCTCATCAACCATGGTGTGGTAAGTGATTGTGTTCTCAAATTCTTCTTTTTCTTCCTTGTTTGGAAGGTCGCCATATAAAAGCAAATACGAAATTTCTAAATAGCTGCTTTTCTCTGCTAAATCAGCGATCTGATAGCCACGATGTTGCAAAATTCCTTTTTCACCGTCAATAAATGTTATACGGGATTTACAGCTCCCCGTGGCGGTGAAGCTTGGGTCGAATGTGAAATGCCCCGTTTGCGCGTATAATTTGCGTATATCAATAACGGGAGGGCCTTCACTGCCTTCTAAAACAGGGAGCTTAACACTCTCACCAGTTTCATCATTTGTAAGAGTAAATGTTTTATCTGTTTTAGGGTTGTGAGCCATGATTTCATCAGTCCTTGAATATTTTTGAGCGCAAGAAAGAACTTCCAGCGCGAAGGTAGGAAGGACATAATAGTACAAATAAAGCTTTTTGGCTATAGCTTATCTATCAATAGCCGCTTGAATGCGTATGCATGTTTCTTGTGCGCCCAAAATTCCTGCTGCATGAAAAATTGATGGCGATACGATGCTTCCCGTAAGTGCAGCTCTAAGTGGCATTGCAACTTTTCCAAGCTTGCCGTCTTTAAGCTCATCTGCAACTAATTTGCAAATTTCTTGAACTTTATCTGCAGTGAGGTTATCGGATTTCTCAAACTCAGCTTTTAAGGCTTTTAATATATCATCTGCACCATCAAGGTTTTTAAGCGCTTTTTCATCATAATTAAATGGCGCGGTTTTAGCGTAGAACGCCGAGTCATCAACAAATTGCAGCAATGTTTTTGCGCGCGATTTTAGCTCGTCAATTCCTTGTGTTATGCGAGTTTTAGCAAGCTCATCAAGCGTAATATTATGACGGCTTTGATAGAACGGTAATGCTTGCTCTATTAGTTTTTCAGGAGCGCAAGCATTTATATAATGCGCGTTTAGGCTATCAAGTTTGGCAAAATCAAATTTTGCAGGGGCTTTGCCAATATGCTCAAGGTCAAACCACTCTATAGCCTTATCAATAGGAATAATTTCATCATCACCATGAGACCAACCAAGGCGCAGCAAATAATTCACCAATGCTTCGGGGAGATAGCCCATTTCTCTATATTCCTGAACGCTTTGAGCGCCGTGACGTTTGGAGAATTTTCCACCATCCGCGCCGTGAATAAGTGGCAAATGCGCGAATATCGGAGCGTCCCAGCCAAGCGCATCAAATATGATCTTTTGACGGAATGTGTTGTTTAAGTGATCGTCGCCGCGCATGATATGCGTTATTCCCATATCGTGGTCATCAACCACAACCGAGAGCATATATGTGGGCGTTGAGTCGCTTCTTAAGATAATAAAATCATCAAGTTGATCGTTATTTACGCTAACCTCACCTTGGACTTTATCATGGATAATTGTTTGCCCATCTTGCGGAGCTTTCACCCGCACAACGGGTGATATACCCTCAGGAATTGGCAGGTTGCCATCGCGCCATCTTCTATCATAAAAAGTCTTACTCCCATTTTTGCGGGCAATTTCACGCATTTCTTCTAGCTCTTGCGCAGAGCAGTAACAATGATATGCACTCCCGTTATCAAGCATTTCTTGCGCGATCTCGACGTGACGCGCTTGGCGTGAGAATTGCGATACAATTTCTCCATCATGATCTAGCCCTAGCCAGCTAAGACTATCAATAATGGCCTCTACGGCGGCATTTGAATGGCGCTTTCTATCTGTGTCTTCGATTCTAACAACAAATTTGCCGCCAGATTTGCGAGCATATAAGTAATTAAAAAGCGCCGTCCTAGCATTACCAACATGCATAAATCCTGTAGGGGATGGCGGAAAACGTGTTACAACAGACATAATATAAAATCCTTATTTTTGAAAAGCAGCGCAATGTATCATGCAAAATGAATTCATGCAAAACAAAGAAATAATAGAATGGTTTGAGGGCAAGCTATTCAGCCAAAAGGAAAATTCTTTCCTGTGGTATCCTGTGTTTTTCGCGCTTGGGGTTGCTGTTTATTTTTCTATCCCTTTTGAGCCGCCATTGATTTTATCTGCATTTATATGGAGCTTTGCCGCCGCCATTTATTTGCTCATAAGGACATTAAGAGATAAGAGCGCATTGCTTCATCTTGTTGTTTCTGCTTCGTTTTTTGTCATTCTAATATTGTCAGGATTTTTAAGCTCTAACGTGCGAACTAATGTGATAGCCACCCCAATTATAGAAAAAAAGCTAGGGCCCGTTGATATCATTGGAACTATTATATCAATTGAAAAGATGGAGGAGGGCAAGGGCAGACGAATTATCATTGAGAATTTGGAGATAGAAAAGCTAGCAAAGGATAAAACCCCGCGCAAAATAAGGCTGCGCCTGCGCGATAATATTGGCGACGTTAAAATAGGGCAGCGTATAAAGATTTTAGCTCTGCTTAACCCTCCTTCTGCGCCCATACTCCCCGATGGTTTTGATTTTCGGCGTTATTTATACTTCCAAGGAATTGGCGCGGTTGGGTTTATTTATAACGCCCCTGAAATCATTAAAGATGCTAATAAATCTACAAATGTTACAGAAGTTTTACGCAATTATATAGCTAGTCAAATTTCTGATAATTTAACGCCACGGCAGTCTAGCATTGCTCTTGCGCTGATTGTAGGGCAGAAAAATGCGCTTTCTGGCGACGATAAGCAAGCGGTGCGCGACGCTGGACTTGCTCATATGCTTGCTATATCTGGACTTCATGTTGGGTTTGTTGCTGGCGCATTATTTTTCTTCTCACGCTTGTTTTTAAGCTTTTTTGTAAATTTTGCTATGCGATATTCTATTAAGAACATTGCCGCTATTTTTGCATTTTGCGGGGCGGTTTTCTATATGATTTTGGCAGGAAGCACCGTGCCAACGCAAAGGGCTGTGCTTATGATTGGTATAGTTTTTTTGGCAATTATTATTAATCGCTCGCCAATATCATTGCGTTTGGTTGCGTTTGCGGCGTTAGTCGTTTTGATTATCGCGCCTGAAAGCTTGCTATCGGCTAGTTTTCATATGTCATTTGCAGCAGTTATTTGTTTGATTTACTTCTATGAAATAACGCGCAAATATTGGATGAAATGGAATACTCAAACTGGTTGGTATAATAAGGCTTTGCTGTATTTTATTGGGGTTTGCATGACTACGGTGGTGGCGAGCATTGCAACCGCGCCGTTTTCGCTCTATCACTTTGGGCAAGTGTCGTATTTGGGGTCGCTTGCAAATTTTGTCGCTGTGCCATTGTTGGCATTTGTTATTTTGCCATTTGCCTTGCTAAGCCTCATTTTCATGGTGTTTGGCGCGGCATATTTCCCGTTACAAATAGTGGGGCTTGGCATTGATTATATGCTTGATATTGCCTATTGGGCGGCTTCGCTTCCAAATGCTGTTATCCGCATATCGGCTTGGGAATTTGGCTCATTCGCTATTTTTGTGCTGGCTGCTTTGTTTGCAATAATGTGGAAAGGGTGGGGGAAGCTTATTGCTATTCCCATTATGATTATGGCTGTAATTCAGGGCTATAATGGAGTTCAGCCAGATATTTTGGTTTCCTCGTCGCATAAATTATTCGCATTTAAGCAAGAAGAGGGCGATATTTATGTTTCCTCGCGCCGCAGTGAGCGATTTGTGCGTAAAAATTGGGTGAAACACTATGGACTAAAAGAGGGCGATGCTAAATTATTACCATATAAGGGCGGCGCTAGTGGGATTAGTGACTTCTACACTTGCGGCGAAAATGGTTGCCGTTTCGAGATTAAGGGCAAAAAACTATCATTCATTCGCAATAGCTATATCCAATCGCAAGAATGCAGTTGGGCAAATATTATAATCTCTATTCCGCCTATGCGCGCTGATTGCAGATCAAATATTGTAATAGATAAATTCGATAGCTGGAAAAATGGTGCATATAGCATTTGGATTAATGATAATGACGTTACAATTAAAAATGTAGCGCAAAGCACGTCAAATCGCCCTTGGTCTGTTTATGGCTATTAACCCTGCCTATAACAACATGTTAATAGGTAATGTATTAATGTTTAGTGAAGGAAAATGGCGGACAGACAGGGATTCGAACCCTGGGTGGGCTATAAACCCACGCTGGTTTTCAAGACCAGTGCATTCAACCGCTCTGCCATCTGTCCAGCTATTACGATTTGTATAATCAAGTTTCACTTTTTAGACAATTTTATGTATGTCTGTCTATAGTAAATATAAAAAAATACAGTTTTTGTAAGAAATAGTTGTTCTTAAGATGATTTATCTTGTTTGGTTGGAGTACAGCCTTTATCTTTGAAGTCATATTTAAACTATATAGAGATGATTCTTATTATGATGAATAAATTTATATTATTAATATTGCTGTTTTTGCCATTAACGGCGCATGCAGATGATAAATTCGATATTTGGCTTGATGAATTTAAAAAAGAGGCTTCGGCTAAAGGGGTTTCCTCTGATATTATCGAGGTGGCGACAAAGGGCATAAACCCGATTCCCCGTATCATAGAGCTTGACCGCAAGCAGCCCGAAGGCACAATGACATTTGAGCAATATCTAAATCGCGTTATTAATGACGCTCGGATAGCGCAAGGTCGCAGGCTATATGCTGAACATAGAGAATTGCTTGATAGCACAGCTAAGAAATACGGCGTTCCAGCGCAATATATTGTGGCTCTTTGGGGGCTTGAGACTAGCTATGGCAACAATACTGGCGGGTTTAAGGTCGTTGAGGCTTTGGCTACGTTGGCATATGACGGCAGGCGATCCAAGTTTTTTCGGGCAGAGCTTATAAATGCGCTGAAAATACTAGATGCTGGTCATATAAAACCCAAAAACATGAATGGCTCATGGGCGGGAGCGATGGGGCAAAACCAGTTCATGCCTTCAAGCTTTAATGCTTTTGCAGTTGATGGAAATGGAGATGGCAAGCGCAATATTTGGACAAGCCTTCCTGATGTTTTTGCCTCGACTGCTAATTATTTGAGTAAAAGTGGCTGGATTGAGGATGAAAAATGGGGGCGGCGCGTAAGTATTCCTGCATCTTTTTCAAAAGATATGGTTGGTTTAAAGGTTAAACATGATTTATCCACATGGAAAAATCTTGGCGTAAAGCTTCCTAATGGCTCTGATATCCCTGTGATCGAGGGCATGAAAGCATCTATTGTTGCGCCCGATGGGGTTAAGGGCAGGGCTTATTTGGTCTATAATAACTTCCGCACGATTATGAAGTGGAATAAATCAACTTACTTTGCAACGTCGGTTGGCTTGCTTGCTGATAAAATCGCGATCGGTAATTAGATGAAAAAGATAATATTAATTCTTTGTTTATTCACCCTGCCATTTGTTAGTGGCTGCGCAAGAATTGAGCTAGCCTCACATTTTGGTAAAAAAATGATGGGAACTCATGCCCATAGCAAAGGATATTATAAGATTGGATCACCTTATAGGATTAAGGGAATAAAATATTACCCCGCTGTGGATTATGATTATGATAAAAAGGGCATTGCCTCATGGTATGGCCCTAATTTCCATGGGAAAATGACGGCTAATGGCGAGACTTACAATCAAAATGATTTGACCGCGGCGCATAAAACCCTGCCACTTCCAAGCATAGTGCGTGTTACTAACCTTGATAACGGCAAATCCATTATTGTGCGCGTAAATGATAGGGGGCCTTACGCAAGGGGGCGAATTATTGATATGTCCAAGCGCGGGGCAGAGCTGCTTGATTTCAAGAGAAAAGGCGTTGTTAAAGTGCGTGTCAAGGTCTTAGAAGCAGAAAGTCGTATGGTTGCAAAAGCCGCGCAAAATGGACAAGACACACGCGGGATGGAAATTCCAATGAATAAGAGATCATATAAAACACCAGTAAGGCTAGCGAGTGAAAGCAGAGTTATTCCTGGGCATATAGAGGGCGGCAACTTCTACCCTGATCCCGTTATTTCAGAATATGCGGTAGGTACTCCTAAAGTATTTATTCAAACAGGGTCATTTACTTCGCGCTCAAACGCTATGAAATTTGCAAGCTCTTTGGATAAATATGGGCGCGCGCGGGTGCATTCCATTACAATTGATGGAGCTAAATATTATAGGGTGCGCCTTCCTGCCCCTAACATCACGGCGGCAGATGGTTTGTTAGAGCGGGTGTTGGCTGATGGTTATAAAAACTCACGTATAATCGTGGATTAAGAAAGAGAATCTAATGATAAGAATATTTTTTTTCCTGTGCTTGTTGTTTCCTAGTGCGGTTTTTGCTTCCAATATTGAAACAAAGGCAAAGCAAGCTATTATAATTGATTATAATACGGGAACTATTTTGTTTGAAAAGAATGCGGATGCGCGGATGCCTACCTCTTCGATGAGTAAAGTCATGACAATGTATCTTGTGTTCGAGGCCTTAAAGAAAGGCAATATATCGCTTGATGATACGTTTTTAGTTAGTGAAAAAGCTTGGCGCAAGGGCGGATCTAAAATGTTTGTGCCTGTGGGCAAACAAGTAAAAGTCGAAGACCTTATTCGCGGCGTTATTATTCAATCTGGTAATGATGCAACCATTGTTTTGGCAGAAGGGCTTGGCGGTGATGAAGATTCTTTTGCCGCTGCGCTTAACATAAAAGCTAAAGAGCTTGGCATGAATAACTCACATTTCATGAATGCTAGTGGCTGGCCTGACCCTGATCATTACTCAACCGCTCGTGATCTAGCAATTCTTGCGGCGGCTATGATTAAGAATTTCCCTGATTATTACGGATATTACGCGGAAAAAGAATTTACTTATAGCAAAATAAGCCAAGCAAACCGCAATCCATTATTATACGCAAATATTGGCGCAGATGGGCTTAAAACTGGGCATACAAAAAATGGTGGATATGGTCTAATTGGCACAGGCGTAAAAGATGGGCGGCGCGTCATAATTGTTATTAATGGTCTTGCTAGCAAGGCAGAACGCAAGCAGCAATCCATCAAATTGCTGCAATGGGGCTTGAATGGATTTCGTAATATATCGCTATTTGATGATGGCGCTGATCTGGATAAAGCAGAGGTTTATTTTGGAACAAGAGATTTTGTAGGGCTGCGCGCTAAAACGTCTCTTAATATTATTGTGCCTAAATTACTTGAACGCGATTTGAAAATTGAGGTCAAATATAAATCCCCCCTAAAAGCACCAATTTCAAAAGGGCAAGAAGTCGGCACTGTAATAATTCATACCCCTAAAGGCGAGGCAATAAAAGTCCCTTTGATAACAAGCAACAGCGTTAAAGAAATGCCATGGTTTGCAAAGATAATCGCAAAGGCTCGGCTTTTGACTACTGGACAGGGATATTTGGACTAATGCCTAATAAGGGGGTTTTCATATCATTAGAAGGCGGGGAGGGGTCGGGCAAAACCACTCAAATAACCAAACTCCGCGAGATGTTATTATTGCTAGGTCATGACGTTATTATAACGCGCGAGCCGGGCGGCGTGCCTGAGGCGGAGAGCATTCGTAACTTGCTGGTGCAGCGTGATGGTGGGCAGTGGAGCGCGATGTCTGAGGTTTTACTGCTATTTGCCGCAAGGTCTATGCATATTGAAAAGCTTATCTTACCAGCATTAGATGCGGGTAAGATAGTAATTTGTGATCGTTTTACCGATTCTACTATTGCATATCAAGGCTATGGCAGGGGCTTGAATATTAATAAAATAAGAGAGATAGAGCGACTTTCCATTGACGACTTCACGCCTGACCTTACATTTATTTTAGATATTGACGCTAGAGCAGGGCTTGCGCGCTCTAACGCTAGGCTTATGGCTGAAAACAATACAGAAGATCGCTTTGAGCGCATGGATATGGATTTCCATGAAAAATTGCGCAAGGGTTTTTTGGAAATAGCGCGTAATAATGATGCCAGATGCCATATTATAAATGCTGCTCAAAGCATTGATGAAATATTTAGTGAGATAAAAAATATAACTTTAGCAAAGCTTGGGTGAATGGATTTATTCGGTGATGAAGAAATAATAGAAACTGAGGCTAGCACGCCTGAGCCGATTTCAGAAGGCTTGGTTGAGCCTAAATTAATGCCCTATTGCCTAGGTCATGAGAGCCAAGAAAAGCTATTTCTTGAGCTTTATGAGCAAGATACCATGCCCCATGCTATGATTTTTTCAGGTGCAAGCGGTATAGGCAAAAGCACTATGGCATTTCGCCTTGCTAGATTTCTGCTAAAACATGGAAAAGCAAACCAAAACCAAGATAGCTTATTTGGCGGCGGCGATTTAGCGCAAGATATAACTTCACTAGATGTAGCTTATAACGACCCTGTATTCTCGCGCATTGCTTCGGGCGGGCATGCGGATTTTCTCTATATCGCGCGGCATTATGATTCCACCAAGAATAAGCTTGATGCTTCTTTAAAAGTTGAGGCTTTGCGTAAGATAGAGCCATTTTTGCGCAAAACTTCTTCGGATGGAGGGTGGCGCATAGTTATTATTGATGATGCCGATACTATGAATAGAAATGCGCAAAACGCCATTTTGAAGATATTAGAAGAGCCGCCAGCAAATGTTTTGATTATATTGATTGCACATAGGGCGGGGATGCTTATCCCTACTATTCGCTCGCGCTCGCGCAATATTGCATTTAATCCTCTATCAAATGATATAATGGATGAGCTTTTGAGCAAACAAGGTCACAGCCTGTCTTTTAGTGAGCTTGAAACACTTGCAGCACTTTCAGAAGGAAGTATTGGCACTGCGCTTCGTTTTGCAGATGGCGGCGGGCTTGAAACATTATCAATTATCATAGATCATCTTAGCGATGTTCCAAACTGGAACTTTGCAAAAATACATGGGCTTAGCGTGTCTCTTGCTGCTCCCACGCAAGATAAGCAATACCGCATGTTTGCCGAGTTATTACAATGGTTGCTTCGCCAAATATTATTTGCAAAAGCTAAGGGACAGCACAGCCCTCCCGATTATCTACAGCGTGGGGGGTTACAAAAAATTATGGATGAAACAAGCCTTGAAAAGCTTATATCTATAAGTGACGGACTGAAAAATCACTTCGAGCGCGTGAATTTCTCAAATCTTGATAAGCGCGATGCTATACGTGGGGCTTTTCTTGTGATAGGTAATTAGCTGTTATTTCTATAGGAGTTTAATATTTTGGATAAGTTTTACATTACTACCGCTATTTCATATGTGAACGGAGTGCCGCATTTAGGGCATGCCTATGAGAGCATATTAACCGATGTTATAGCGCGGTTCAAACGCCTTGATGGTTATGATGTGATGTTTCTAACAGGCACAGATGAGCATGGCGAGAAAGTCGCGCAAACGGCAGAGCAAAACGGCATGAAGCCTCGAGATTTTGCTGATAAAAATGCTGCTACTTTTATTGAGATGACGGCAAAACTTAATATCTCTAACGATGATTTTATTCGCACCACCGAGGAGCGTCATTACAAGGCTTCGCAAGCTATTTGGAATAAACTAAAAGATAATGGAGATATCTATCTCGGTAAATATGAGGGCTGGTATTCTGTGCGTGAAGAGGGATATTTCACGGAAGATGAACTGACCTCCGATGATGATGGTAATAAATTTACCCCGCTTGGCACAGAGGTGGAATGGGTGGAAGAGCCTAGCTACTTCTTTAAATTATCTAATTATACCAATCAGTTAATTGAATATTATGAGCAAAATCCTAAGGCGGTGCAGCCAATATCCCGCATGAATGAGGTTTTGGCTTTTCTAAAACAAGAGGGCGGGCTTAATGATCTATCCGTATCTCGTCATAAAAGCCGCCTTAAATGGGGAATAGCTGTTCCTGATGACGCGGATCACGTTATGTATGTGTGGCTTGACGCTCTTACAAATTATTTGACAGGAATTGGCTATCCCAATGAAAAATCCGAGAGTTTTCAAAAATATTGGTCTGCGGATTACCATGTAATTGGCAAGGATATTACGCGCTTTCACGCTGTTTATTGGCCAGCATTCCTGATTTCTGCTGGGCTTGAGCTTCCTAAGGTGATTTTCGCGCATGGCTTTATCAATGTTAGCGGCGTTAAAATGTCTAAATCTATTGGTAATGTCTTGTCACCTGATGAGCTTATCGAGACTTACGGACTTGATCAGATTCGCTATTTCCTTATGCGCGAAGTATCCCACGGAAGTGACGGTAATTTTTCGCATAAACAAGCGGTGGCGCGAATAAATGCTGATCTTGCTAATGGTTTAGGGAATTTGGCACAGCGCAGTTTGTCAATGATTTACAAAAATTGTGATGGAAAGATCCCTGCGGCGGGGGAGCTTGCCAAGCAAGATATAGAGCTGTTGGATAAGGCTTATAATATGCTAGAGCCTGTGCGCGAGAATTTCGATGATATGAAGATCAACCGCGCTCTTGAGCATATTTGGAGTGTAGTAGGGGCGTGCGATATCTATGTCGATGCACAAGCTCCGTGGGGGCTTAAAAAGAGCGACCCTGAGCGTATGAATACGGTTTTATATGTCCTAGCTGAATGCATTAGATGCTTGGCTATTATTGTCCAGCCAGTAGTTCCATATTGCGCGCCAAAGATTTTAGACCAACTAGGAACCCCAGAAAATGAGCGCAGTTTTGCGTATATATCCCTTGACCATGCTCTTAAATCTGGCATAGAAATTAATAAACCCGAAGGCGTGTTTCCACGCATAATTGATGAAGAGACTATATAAATGTGGATTGATTCTCACTGTCACCTTTCCCACCCTGCTATTAAGGAAAAGGGCGAGCCTTTGCTCATAATTAATGCAGCAAAAAAGGCGGGCGTTACGAGCATGCTTAACGTTTGTTGCCGTATGTCCGAGGAAATAGATACGCTGTTAGATATATCTAATAACAATGATAATGTGTGGTGCAGTATTGGTACTCACCCTCATGATGCAGGGCTTGCCGAGGAAAAAGCATTCGACAAATCCAAGATAGTAAAGATAGCTAATTCCAGTGATAAAATAATTGCAATTGGTGAGAGCGGTCTTGATTATTACTATGATAATTCCACGCCGCAAGAGCAACAGCAAAGCTTTCGCAAACATATTGAGGTATGTTTGGAGACTGACTTACCTTTAATTGTTCATACGCGCGATGCGGAGCAAGATACTATAGATATTATGCGTGAATATAGCGATCTGACGGGTGTTATGCATTGTTTTAGCTCTCACCAATCATTAGCGGAAAAAGCTCTTGATATGGGGTTTTATATCTCTTTTTCGGGGATTGTGACCTTTAAAAAAGCGGATGCGCTGCGCGATGCTGTTAAAATAGTGCCGCTAGATCGCGTCTTGATAGAAACGGATGCGCCGTTTTTAGCTCCTGTTCCATATCGTGGCAAGGTAAACGAACCTGCGTATGTTTCTAAAATAGGTGAGTTTTTAGCCGACATTTATGGATTAGAGGCAGAGAAGTTCGCCAAAATCACAACAGATAATTTTTACCGTTTGTTTAATATAAATAAATGAGCGTATTGATGATAAGAGGCGTTATATTTGAAGCCTGAAAAAGCAGCAACAACAGTTTTACTAGGAACATTATTTGCTATTATTTATATCCCGCTAGTGCTTATGTGGGCAGGGATTGAAATATTAAAATAAAACTAAATCATTGCAATGAATTAGAGAGTTACGACCTGAAAATCCTAACACAGAGATTATCTCACTGCTTGGTTTTCCAATGATTTTAACGGCGTGAACCGCGCTATAAGCACTAAGCCCCATGCCAACGCGCTTGCCAGAGCTATCTTTGATTTCGATAACATCACCGCGTTTAAAATCACCTTGAATATCAGTTACACCGATGGGAAGCAGGCTTCTATTTTTGCCATTTTTAAGCGCGGATAACGCACCATCATCAATCACAGCATAGCCATTTGGCTTCATATGAGAGCCAATCCAGATTTTGCGAGCGCTTTCTTTGCATTTCTTAGCTATAAACAAGCTGGATTTTTTATCCTTATTTTTATATAGATTGGATAGAGCGTGTAGTTCTCGCCCCTCGGTAATAATCAAGTCTACCCCTGACTTCATAGCATTCTCGGCGGCTTCAATTTTGCTTTTCATGCCGCCAGTGCTAAGCCCCACAAGCGCGTCACCCGCCATATCAAAATGCTCCGCCGTTATTTGCTCTATAACGGGAATATGCTCAGCTTGTGGATTAATATGTGGATTATCAGTGTATAGTCCATCAGCCGTAGATAGCAATAAAGCCGTATCCGCGCGCGTCATTTGCGCAACTCTAACGCTTAAGCGATCATTATCACCAAAGCGAATTTCTTTGGTGGATACTGTGTCATTCTCATTAATGATCGGAACTATCCCATTTTCAAGCAAAGCATGAAGCGTTTCACGGGCGTTTAAATTCATGCGGCGGTTTTCTGTTTCGCTCATGGTTAAAAGAACTTGCGCGGCAGTGATATTTTGTTTTTCGAACGCTTTGTAAAAGCCATTAAAAAGATGATATTGCCCAACGGAGGAGGCGGCTTGTTTTTTTGCTAAAGGAATATCATTCGGCGCGATATTTTTGGGGATTTTCAATGCCTTGCGCCCAAGTGCTACTCCTCCTGATGATACTATAATTACTTTAGTTCCTGTATTTATAAGGGTGCTTACATCGCTAGCTAGCGCATCCATCCATGGCTGGTTTGCTTGGTCTACCTTATCGCCGCGCACAAGTTCAGAACCGATTTTAATAACAAGTAGTTGAGCGCTTTTTAAAACTGATTGAGAGCTTGGTTTGCTATTCATGTTGGATCAAACGCTCCGTCTTCTTCGTCTATGCCATATTTCTCTTCATATACGATTCGCGCTAGCTGAAACAGAATATCTTTTACATTCGCGCCAGAAACGGCGGATATAATATTTACCTTTTTGCCAATGGCTTTCTCCAGCATCTCCGCTTGATCTTGCGCTAGTTCTTCCCCAAGGGCATCTGATTTATTCAAAACGATAATCTCGCGCTTGGTTTCTAAGCCGCAGCCATATTCTTTAAGCTCATGGCGGATAGTTTTATATGCACCTTCTAGGTCATCTTGCGTGCAATCAATAACGTGTAGCAGGGCATTTGTGCGCTCTACATGTCCTAAAAAACGATCACCTAGACCGTGTCCTTCATGCGCCCCCTCAATTAAACCAGGAATATCTGCCATAACGAAATCCATATCACCAACTTTTACCACCCCTAAATTAGGGTGAAGCGTTGTAAATGGGTAGTCAGCTATTTTAGGCTTAGCATTAGAAGATGACGCTAAAAACGTGGATTTACCAGCATTTGGTAAGCCGACAAGCCCTACATCTGCAATCAGTTTAAGGCGCAGCCATACAGACATTTCTTGTGCAGGCCAGCCTGGTGTAAATTTACGCGGCGCTTGGTTGGTGGAGCTTTTATAATGAGCATTACCAAAACCGCCATCCCCACCTTTAAGGAATTTCAGCACTTGCCCTTCTTCGGTTAGGTCAGCCAATATAGTATCTTTTTCGATATCAAGAATTTCTGTGCCAACGGGAACGCGGATTATAAGATCATCGCCGCCCGAGCCAGTTTTATTGCGCCCAGCCCCGTTATCGCCGTTTTCTGCCTTATAATATTGTTGATAACGAAAATCTATTAAAGTGTTTAGAGTATTGACCGCTTGGAAATATATATCGCCGCCTTTGCCACCATTTCCGCCATTCGGGCCGCCGAATTCAAGGTTTTTCTCACGGTGAAAAGCAACGCAGCCAGGGCCGCCCTTACCACTTTGTAATTGTATTTTTGCTTCATCAAGAAATTTCATAATAATAGTCCCGCTAATTTACTTTCCTACAGCTTCATTTCGTCACTACCGTATTAAAACACGCCTACATTTCTCATTCATTGTAGGAAAATAAATTTGTGTGACTATTTGGATAATATAAAAAAAAGGGGGCAAACACCCCCTAATAATTGCTTATATATCAAAGAATGCTACTTCACAGCCACATTCTTTGAACCATCATTAGCAGGGACAATATTTACGATAGGTTGATCGCCTTTTCCTTTAGTGTAAAGAACTTCTCCATCAAGCAATGCAAAAATTGTATGATCTTTACCAAGACCAACATTTTTACCAGCCTGCCATTTTGTGCCACGTTGGCGAACAAGAATGTTACCAGCTAAAACGCTTTCTCCGCCATATTTTTTAATACCAAGTCTACGACCAATCGAATCGCGACCGTTTCTGGAACTACCACCTGCTTTTTTATGTGCCATAGTCTAAGTCTCCTAAGCTGCTTTAATATTTGTAATTTGGATCATTGTTAAATCCTGACGATGACCTTTTTTGCGACGGTAATTTTGACGACGCTTTTTCTTGAAAATTATAATCTTCGGTCCACGAGCTTGCTTAACAAGCGTAGCCTCTACTGTTGCACCTTTAATCAAAGGCTCACCAACTTTAGAAACTTTACCGTCAACCACCATTAACACTTCATCAAGTACGATTTTATCGCCTTCATTACCTTCTAGTTTTTCAACAAGAAGCTTATCATCTTTTTGTACTTTATACTGTTTTCCACCAGTTTTAATAACAGCAAACATCGCTTTAATTCCATTTTTATTGATTTGAGCAACAAACCTTATGTTGCAAGCGTTGGAAATAACCATGTTTATGATTAGTTGTCAAGATATATCACAACAAAAACCACAAAAATAATATTTCGCAATTGCAGCATATTTTATCTTTTAAATAATTTAATTACATGATATCAAATCATAAAATATTACCAACCAACATACAGACATAACATTATGACGGCGCGTTTTTTAACTTCTTTTATTATTATAGCCTTAACCACTTTCATTTCATCTGCTGCATTTGCTAGTGGCGGGGGCGAAAGCTCGGCTGTTACAAATTTAAACATAGGTCTGCATTGGGCGGGAATATTATGTATCGTAATTTTTGTTTTATCTTATGTTGCCGTTTTGGCAGAAGAATATACACATATGCGAAAGTCAAAGCCTGTTATGCTTGGCGCGGGTCTGATATGGATCGTTATTGCTTTTGTTGCCCCTGATTTTGGTGCTAACAAAGATGTTGTGCATGCGGCAATTACCCACGGTTTGGTTGAGTATTCAAGCTTACTGTTATTCTTGCTTGCGGCAATGACATATATAAGTGCATTAGAAAATCGTAATGTATTTGCAGTTATCCGCATGAAGCTAGTTCTATCAGGCATGAGCCTAAGGCAGCTTTTCTGGGCGACAGGGGTTTTAGCATTCTTTTTATCACCAGTAGCAGACAACCTTACAACGGCTCTTGTTATGGGTACAGTAATAGTAGCTGTGGGGCATAATAATGCTAAATTCATTACTATGGGCTGTATCAATATTGTTTGTGCTGCCAATGCGGGTGGAGCATTTAGCCCATTTGGAGATATTACGACATTAATGGTGTGGCAAGCAGACAAAGTTGAATTTTTTGAGTTTTTTGCTCTATTTTTGCCATCTTTAGTGTGTTTTATTATCCCCGCGACTATAATGACATTCTTCATCCCTAAAGAACAGCCAGAGGCAATTGACGAAAAAATCAAGATGAAACGTGGAGCAAAAGTCATTATAGTATTTGCCTTTATGACTATTGCCATGGCAGTAGGGCTTGAGCAAACTTTAGGATTGCCGCCATTCGTTGGGATGATGACGGGGCTTTCCGTTTTAATGATAACAGGATGGTTTATCCGTCATGTATCTGTCACTAAAGGCAAGGGGCGAGACAAAGACTTTGACATTCTTGATAATGTTGCTGCAGCAGAGTGGGATACGTTGCTATTCTTCTTTGGCGTTATATTCAGCGTTGGCGGTCTTGGGTTTCTTGGCTATTTAGAGCTAATGTCTAATACATTCTACGATGGCTGGGGTGCTAGCACCACTAACATAATGCTTGGTTTTGCATCGGCACTTATAGACAATATACCTGTTATGTTTGCGGTGCTTACAATGAATCCTGAGATGGATCATTTCCAGTGGCTATTGATTACCTTAACTGCTGGAGTTGGCGGTAGCATGCTTTCTATTGGTTCTGCGGCTGGAGTGGCACTTATGGGGGTTGGTAGAGGGTATTATACTTTCTTCTCTCACCTTAAATGGACACCCGTCATAATGCTTGGTTATTTTGCTGCTATTGCTATGCATTTTTGGGTAAATGGCGATATGATAACCAAATAAAAACAGATCAAAATTATAGGCAATAAAAAACCTCCTTAAAATCTAAGGAGGTTTTATTATATTTATATGTTTTAAAAAGTAAGAATTATTTATCTTCTTTTTTAGTCTCGCTAGCAGGAGCGCCAGACATAAAGCTACCATAACGGCTCTCAAACTTGTCAAGTTGACCTTTTTCGATAACTTTACCAGTTCCACCTTGCCAAGCAGGGTGTGTCAATGGATCAACGTCAAGCTTTATCACGTCGCCTTCTTTGCCGTATGTGCTGCGTGTTTTATATTCTGAGCCATCTGTCATAACAACTGTGACTTCATGGTAATTAGGGTGTATTTCAGCTTTCATAATCTTTGCCTTATTTTATGTATCTTAACTTGAATGCAAAGGGTTTTTAACGTTTAATGCATATAAATGCAAGTGTTTTTTACAAGGATTACTATGAATTGGTGGCTGCCGCATAATTTTGAGAAAAAACGCCATTTTCTGGAAAAGAGAGGGCTTATATTAAAATTTTTGCGGGGCTTCTTTGACGATAGAGAATTTATAGAGGTTGAAACGCCCGCTCTTACCGTATGCCCTTCTATGGACGCTCATATTCACGGCTTTAAAGCTGAGGATATGTATCTACATACCAGCCCTGAATTTGACATGAAAAAGCTGTTAGTTGCTGGAATGCCGCGAATATATCAAATATGCCATGTATTTCGCAAAAGCGAGGTCTCAAAGCTCCATTCGCCTGAATTTACGATGCTAGAATGGTATAGGGCGGGAGCAGATTACAATATGCTTATGGATGATTGTGTGGATATATTGCGGAAAGTCGCGCAAAGCATGGCTATTCAAAAATACACACATGGCGGGATAAGTTCAAATCCATTTGGGGAGTGGCAAAAAATATCCGTATGTGAGGCGTTTAAGCAATATGCTGGTATGAATTTATCCAACTACTTAAATGATTTACAAGGTTTTTCTAAAGTGGCGAATAAAGCAGGTGTGCGCGTTATAGCTAGCGATAAATGGGACGATATCTTCCATGCCATAATGGCGCAAAAAATCGAGCCATATCTAGGAATTGGCGTTCCGACTATATTATATGACTATCCCATTAGTATGGCGGCTTTATCGCGCAAAAAGCCATCAGACTCGCGCTTTGCCGAGAGATTTGAGCTTTATGTTTGTGGGGTGGAGCTTGCTAACGCTTTTTCAGAGCTAACAGATGCAGCCGAGCAACGCGCACGCTATGACTCGGAGATGGCGCTTAAGCAAAAGTTATACGGCGAAAGCTACCCACCTGATGAAGAGTTTTTCAAAGCACTAGAACACGGCATGCCTGATAGCGCTGGTATAGCCCTTGGCATTGATCGCCTGATAATGCTTACCACTGGCGCGGAGCATATTAATGAAGTGCTTTGGACAAACTAGCCCTTATAAATAGCCATGATCTTGCCAAGCATATCAAGGGCTTCGCCATTTTCACGTTGGAATGAGTTCCGCCCAATTATTGAGCCGTTACCACCGCCAGTTGCTATGTCTTTTGCATCTTGATAAACCGCGTTAGCGCCTTTTGCCGCTCCGCCAGAAAACACAACAATGCGACGACCATCAAAGCAAGAGCGCACAACTTCTTTAACGCGCGCGGCTTGTGTGCTTATGTCGATATTATTTTCATCAAACACCTTTTTTGCTTCTGCTTGCATAATATGGTCAGTTGGCAATTTAACCTTAACCACATGTGCGCCAAGCAAGCACGCCATGTGCGCTGCATATGCAATAACATCTATTGCCGTCTCGCCGTCTTTTGTTACATCAATACCTCTGGCATATGACCAGACAACAGAAGGCAGACCAACGTCTTTTGCTTGCCTTATCATATCGCGGACTTCTTCGAACATCTCGAACTGGTTGTCAGAACCAGGGTAGATTGTAAAGCCTACCGCTGTGCAGCCAAGCTCTAATGCATCTTGGATAGAGCTTGTAATAGCTTGGTTACCATCTTGATTCTTAGATGAAGCCAGCGCATTTGAGCTGTTATATTTCAAAATAGTAGGCACTTGCCCAGCAAATGTATCTGCTCCCGCTTGCAAAGAGCCAAGAGGCGCAGCATACGCGCTACAGCCCGAATCAATAGCAAGCTGATAGTGATAATGTGGATCATATCCAGCAGGGTTTTTAGAAAATGAGCGCGCAGGTCCATGCTCAAAACCTTGGTCAACAGGAAGAATAACCATCTTGCCCGTGCCGCCAAGCGCCCCATTATTAAGCATGCGCACCAAGTTGCCCTTTACGCCTGCATTCTCATTCTCGTAATTACCAATTATATTCTTTACAGATGCTGTTAGTGCCATGATTTTAATACCTTTAAATTTAATAGTAAAAGGTCTTAAGAGCGTATCTCAAGACCTCTATTGATATATATAAACTTACCCCTTAGGACAAGTAAGAATTACATAGGTGACATGCCCATATTAATCTCATTCGCAACTTTATCAAAGTTATTTCCAACTTGCGCGCCGAAATCATTTCTAAGGCTTGGCATTTCCATACCATCAAAATCCTGAGCCGCGCCCATATTTAATTCGTTAAAAACACTTAAGTTTAAATTAGCCATCTTCAATTACCCCGTCATCAATGAGCTTTTTATAAGCTCTGTTATCAGTTGTAGCAGGTCCATTATATAATTCCTCCATCAACTTAGATTTTGGAATCTCTCCCTTATCATAAAGAGCAGCGACAATGCGCGCATCTCTTAACGTGGGACGATCCTGCTTTAATATCTTTATATACCGATTCACGAAAGATTGCAAACCTTTATGTCTTTGTGGGAAGTAATCAAGCGCAGATTCTAGCGCTCTTTTTGAATATCCGCAAGTCTCAAGCTCAATAGCTCGCCCATCTTTCTCGGCATCTCGGCGCGTGATACAGCCATAATTAAATAGCCATTCAATCTCTCTATTCATAGAGGATTTTGTAGAGCCAATATGATTCATAACTTCAGTTTGAGTTACCCCCGCATTTTCATCAATATAATTCAGGATTAGCGCGCGCTTCAGTGAAGAGGAGGGATCACCGCCCAAAGCTTCGACAAGATGATCTATCACGAGGCAGGATTTTTGCCCCCGCGTATTCATTGCTCGTTTTGCTTGTTGCTTAAATAAAGTCATATCAAATTCTACCCGATAGAGCGATTAAGATCAAACGTAACCTTTGCCATGCATTGCAAGGGCAGTATCAATCATGCGATTTGAAAAGCCCCACTCATTATCATACCAAGCCATTACGCGGACAAAATTACCATCGACAACTTTTGTCCCATTAAGCGAAAATATGGCAGAATGCGGATCATGGTTAAAGTCACATGACACGCATGGATCATCATAAACCGCTAAAATGCCCTTAAGCTCGCCATTCGCATAGGAAGTAACTGCTTCATTTACTTCCTCAACCGTGACTTTTTTAGACGGCAGAAATGTCAAATCAACAAGCGATACATTAGGGGTTGGAACGCGTATAGATACGCCGTCAAGCTTCCCTAAAAGCTCTGGCAATACTAAGCCAACAGCCTTTGCCGCGCCAGTAGATGTTGGAATCATATTAGTAGCCGCTGCTCTAGCGCGATATGGGTCGCTATGCGATGCATCAACAATATTTTGATCACCAGTATAAGCATGAATAGTAGTCATAAACCCTTTTTCAATGCCCACAGTTTCATTTAGTGCATAAGCAAGCGGTGCAAGGCAATTTGTTGTGCATGAAGCATTAGAGACAACATTATGCTCCGCCTTAATCAATCCATGATTTACGCCATAGACAACCATTAAATCCGCATCTTTAGCGGGGGCAGAGATAAGAACCTTTTTTGCGCCCGAAGCAAGGTGGCGAGCCGAGCCTTCGCGGTCATTAAATTTACCAGTGCATTCCATCAGGACATCAACGTCATAATCTCCCCAGCTTAGATTTTCAGGATTTCGGTTACGAAAGCGGCGAATGCGCTTGCCATCCAATATCATCCAATCATCACCATCGCGCTCAACGCTGAATGGCGCTCTGCCGTGAACTGAGTCATATTTCAGCAAAGGAAAGAAATTACCACCTGGATCATTGATTGCTACTATTTCGATATCGTCGCGCTTTGCTTCGAGGATAGCTCTAGCAACTAACCGGCCAATACGCCCAAAGCCGTTAATAGCAATTTTCATGGTCATTTATTTATTTCTCCATTGATTTAGTATTTAAGATATTAAGGCGTTGGACATTTTCCACCAGGTGCAGCGCCAGCAGAAGGTCTGGGCTTTCGCGCTATTCCCATGCTTGCGCCCATAAATGTACCTCTTATACCTGTTTTTGGTATAGCCATTTTACTTATCCTTTATTTTCTAACGCTTTTTCCACGCGCTCTATAGTTGCATCTTTTGTAATGCCAAAATGCTTATATAACTCATCAGCAGGGGCGCTTGCGCCAAAGCAGTTCATTCCAATAAATATGCCATGCCCACCGATTAAACGGTCCCAGCTTTGACGTATTCCTGCTTCTATAGCAACTTTTACACTGTTATTGCAAATAAAATCTTGAATATATTCCGAATCTTGCTCCCAAAACAGGTCAAGACAAGGGCATGATATAAGGCGAACTTGCTTGCCTTGGCTTACAAAATGCTCATAAGCATCATTTGCTATTTCAACTTCAGAGCCAGAAGCAAATAAAGTTATTTCAGGCTCTCCCTCGGTTTGCTTTAATATATACGCGCCTTTTGCAGATTGGTTTTCCGCGCTGCTCTCGCATAAAGTGGGCAATCCTTGACGCGTTAGTGCCAATAGGGCAGGCGCAGTTTTGTTATTAATCGCAAGCTCCCAACATTCCGCGGTCTCAACGCCATCACATGGGCGATAAACATAGCAATTAGGAATTGCGCGCAAAGCCGATAGATGCTCAACAGGTTGATGCGTAGGTCCATCCTCGCCAAGCCCAATAGAATCATGAGTCAAAACATGTATAGCGCGAATTTTCATAAGTGCGGCCAAGCGAATAGCAGGGCGCGAATAATCGGCAAATTGCATAAATGTTCCCGCATATGGCACAAGATTAGAGTGCAATGACATGCCGTTCATAACCGCTGCCATGCCATGCTCGCGCACGCCATAATTAATGTAATTGCCTGAGTAATCGGACTTATCAATTACTTTAGATGCGCTAACCTTTGTATTATTAGAGCCTGTCAAATCAGCAGAACCACCGATTAACGCATCATTTGCTGCTACTAATTTCTCCAAAACCATGCCCGATGTTTGTCGAGTGGCTTTCTTTGGCTTGTCGCTCGCAAAGCTATCTTTCAGCTCTTTAATAATGCTTGATATATCCATCTCGTCAATAAGCGGTTTATTATTAGAGCCTTTATGCCTCGCGCCAACTTCGCGCCACATATTAAGTATATCAGCAGGAATTTCAAATTCACCATGCGCCCAGCCTAAATTCTTGCGAGCGCCTGCAATCTCTTCAGCTCCAAGCGGCGCACCATGCGCAGCCGAACTATCTTCCTTAGTCGGAGCGCCAAAGCCGATTTTAGTTTTACAGCAAATCAAACTAGGGGTATCCGTGGTTTGCGCTTTAGCGATAGCGGATTCGATCTCATCATAATCATGCCCGTCAATTTCTTGTACGTCCCAGCCATAAGCCTCAAAACGCTTTGGCGTATCATCAATGAATGTAAGGTCGGTTCTGCCGTCAATACATATGTTATTATCATCATAAAGCATGATAATCTTGCTCAAATTCAAATGCCCCGCAATCGAGCAAGCCTCGTGGCTTATCCCCTCCATCATATCGCCATCACCGCACATAACATATGTATAGTGAGACATTATATCATCACCATGACGCGCGTTTAATATGCGCTCGGATAGAGCCATACCAACCGCCATAGCAACGCCTTGACCAAGCGGGCCCGTGGTTGTTTCAATCCCTGCATCTTGCTCAATCTCAGGGTGACCAGCGGTAATTGCGCCCATTTGGCGGAAATTCTTAATTTCCTCAAGCGTGATTTTCTCATAGCCAGTTAGGTAATTAAGCGCATAAAGCAGCATAGAGCCATGCCCGCCCGATAAAACAAAGCGATCACGGTCAACCCATAGCGGGCTTTTGGCATCGAATTTCAGGAATTTGGAATAAAGCACGGTAGCAACATCTGCCATTCCCATTGGCATACCAGGATGACCAGAATTAGCCCGCTGCACCGCGTCCATAGCTAGCACTCGAATTGCGTTTGCCATATCCTTCATATTTGCATTTGTCATTTATTTGCACCTGATAATATTGTTATATAATTTGATAGTAACATGCCTTTTTGAACCCATAAGAGCAAGTATTAAATTCTGTGGTTTAATAGATGAATTCAGCTATATAATCTTGACCATGAATATCAAGGCTTCATAATGAGTGAAGATTTTATTTTTTAGTAAAGGTTTTAATATATGTCATCAATAATTACTGCTTTGGGCAAGCTTGATAATGCAGTAGGTCGACTGGATTCATCTGTAACAAATGTTGAGAATGCGCTGCAAAATTATGCTCCGCCAGAGCCATCACATGACGATAATATTATAGATGTTGATTTTGTGGCGGGCAAGCTTGATAAAGCGATTGCAACAGTTGAAAGTCTTTTGAACGATGGAAAGGGTAGTTAAATGCCTGAAGTTACTCTGAAAATTAATAATCGTGGTTATTCCCTTGCTTGTGACGCGGGGCAGGAGCAACGCCTTGTCGATCTAGCGCATCACGTTGATTCCCGCCTTAAAGATATTGCCTCTGCTGGCGCGGCGACTAACGAAGCGCATTTGCTTGTGCTTACTTCACTGGTTTTGAGTGATGAAATTCATGAGCTGCGCGATGAACTCGCCGCTATGCGCCGTGATATGAACGGGGCTAGTGCTACTACTGCTCATGATGAGGAAATAGCGGAGGCCATAGACCATTTAGCAGGTAAGATAGAGCATATTGCCGCGCGAATCCACGGCGTAGAAACACAAGCCGCTTGATAATTTAAAATGTATTTTTGCTGGGTTATGTAATGGATAAATATAGTAAAGAGCTTGAAGAGTGGGGCGAAACTAACGCACTAATAGATTCTAAGAGCAAAGATTATATAGAACACCATAATATAAATGGCAGTATCAGCAAAGCGCAAGACTTAGCTAAGGAATACTCTCAATTAGCCATTAAATACTTATTCTTGCTTAATGGAGGTGCTGTGTTGTTAATGCCTGCATTTGTAGGCGTCTTTGCCAAAACTTCAGAAAGCTTAATTTTTTTACCGGGTATCTTCTTTGTATCAGGTCTTGTTTTAGTAGTTCTTTGTACTCTTTTTGCTTATTTTTCATGTGTAGCTGTTGCCCAGTCATTTTTTAGTGATAGAAACTACAACTTATATACATTAAGAAAAATCTATTACATTAATATATCTAAAAGTTATAAAGAGAAATTAGATGGACTTATAGAAAAAGAAGAGTCTTTAAGTGAAAAATGTAGAAAACATTCTGTGTGCTTTGAGTGGATAGCAATTATCTGTGGCATCATTTCCTTAATTTGTTTTATACTTGGAGCAGCTTGGCTCTCATCTATTGTTGGTGGTATGTAGTCTCTATTATAGAGCTTCTCTCCTGTCATTCCAGCTTCTAATCAAAGATGAGTTAAAATGGCTAAAATCTAGAAAATACAGCAGCTTTTCTGCTGACATATGGATACCGTTTGTATAATCACTCTTACGAGTGCCAACGGGATGACAGCATTAATCACTTAAGCCATTTATTCATGACAATGCTTGCGGTTAAGTCGCCAGTAACATTCACAGATGTTCTACACATATCAAGAATGCGATCAACTCCTAATATAAAGCCAACTGCCGCTGGTGGAATGCCTATGCTGGTTAATATAGTTGCAAGAACAACGATTCCAACTCCGGGGGTGGCGGGCGTTCCTATTGACGCTCCTACTGTTGTAATCATAAGCAGGATAAGGTCTGCGGTGCTAAGCTCTACGCCTGCCATTGATCCAAATATCTGAACAAGAAACACTGCCGCTACTGCTTGATATAAAGCCGTGCCATCCATGTTAATAGTCGCGCCCAAAGGTATGACAAAGCGCGATATTTTAGGGGGTATTTTCAAGTTTTCTTCCGCGCAAGCCAAGGTAAATGGCATTGTTGCGGCAGATGATGAAGTAGAAAAAGCCAATAATTGAGTTGCCCTTATGGATTTCAAAAAATTGAATACTCCATATCCACCTATGAATTTTGCGATCAATATATAAACGCAAACCATTAATAACAGCCCTAATATGACCGTTGCCATATACATGCCCATGCCTAATAATGCAGTAAAGCCAAGCTTTATAGTTATATCACATATCAAGCCAAATACGGCATATGGCGCAATCACCATTGCCCAGCCAATGACTTTCATTGCAACTGCTTGCCCTGACATGCTTAAATTTAATATTGGCTGCGCGGTTGCTTTTGGCATAGTGACCAGAGCCACTCCAACAATCATTGCGGCTATAACTATTTGCAAAAGGTTCTTTTCAATTACGGCACTAGCCACATTGGTTGGAATAAGATTTTCTATCCTTTGGGGGATAGTTAGATTTTCAAATGTTTTAGCGGAGTTTTGCTCACTAAATTCCTGCTCATTTTGAAATGTTTGGATTAGGGCAGGGTCTATATATTTGCCAGGATTTATAGTGTGAACAAGCAGCATAGCAATAGATATCGCGATAATAGTTGTTGCTATGAAATATAATATCACGCGCAACCCTATTTTCTTTAAAAAGCCTAGCTCTCCGCTTTGAGTTATCCCTAAAATTATGGAACATAAGATCAGCGGTATAACAACCATTTGAATCATCCCAAGGAAAAATGTCCCAGGGAGTTTTATCCATGTTGCCAATATTGATGAAATTTCTTTATCAACCAAACTAAATCCGTGTGGGGATATTAATAAGCCAACGATAACGCCCGCGAGCATACCTACTAGGATTTTAATCCACAGATTTTTAGAAAAAGGAGTGTGAAGCTCGTCATCTATATGTTCTTGTTGTGATTCTTTATTCATAGTTTAATTGTTACATTATTTTTCACTTAATATAAAGGGCTGTATTTTGCCTAAACCCATGCTATAAGTTTTTTGTGCTGCGGAGTTCGTGAATGTGACTTTATCTCGGTGGTCGATGCTTTTTTCGCATTGGGAGCTGTCCCTGACTTAGTCCACCAGTTCGGCTGTAGGGCTTTGATATATGGCACCCACCTAATATTTAGGACCCCGCGAAGATACCAAACGCACACGGCTTGCGCGGCACATTATAATTTAAAAACGCGGAATTATCCGCGAGCGTTCAGTCAAACGCTTTCTATAAAAGAAAATTAAATATGAATGACTTAAAAACCAATAAAGAAACTATGCGCACCGAGGCCAAGCGCGCGCGCTTACTGCTTAGCCTCGATATTGGTGAATGCAAAACCCTGCGCCATCACTTCTTTTTCAATATCGAAACTAATAAAAACAGTGTGGTTGCGGCTTACTTGCCGATAGATAGAGAGATTGACACAACCCCATTGATTGACGAGTTATTAGATAAGGGCGTTACGGTCGTTTTGCCCGTAGTGCAAAAAAACAGCCGTATTTTAAAATTCGTGGAATTTACCAATGATACGGAGCTTACAAGCGGCGCATTTGGCGTATGTCACCCGCTCATCAATGAGAACACAGAGTATTTATCACCTGACATATTTATAGTTCCGCTATTGGCTTTTGACCGCAAGGGATGTCGTCTCGGTTTTGGAGGGGGGTATTATGACGCTACATTGGCGCATTATAAAAAGGATAAGGATGTTGTAGCAGTAGGGCTAGCATATGCCGAGCAAGCATGTTTATTTAACCTTCCATCAGAAAAGCATGATATAAAAATGGATTATATAATAACGCAGCAAGGCGCGTTTGATTTTACTTAAAAACCAATCATTCATATCTTTATTCGGACAAGGAAGGAAGGAATGAGTGACAACGAGTGTTTTAATACTTTAGGATACGAATAAAGACGTTCCGAATGAATAGATGGATGATTATATGAGAATATTATTTATTGGTGATATAATGGGCAGAGCAGGGCGCGAGGCTCTGGAAAAATATTTGCCAAAGCTTAAATCTGATTTAAAGGTAGATATCACAATCGTTAATGGCGAGAATGCCGCGCATGGCAGAGGCATTACTGAAAAATTCTGCAAAGACTTTTATGAGCTTGGAGTTGATTGTATAACTACGGGTAATCATGTTTGGGATCAGCGCGAGATAATTAAATATATCACTCGTGATAATAAATTGCTGCGCCCTGCTAATTTCCCTAGCAAAACAACACCAGGGAATGGTCTTTACCTGCATGAGCTTATGGATGGGCGCAAGATTCTAATCATAAATTTAATGTGCCGCTTGTTTATGGATGCGCTTGATGACCCTTTCCAAGTCATGGAAAATATATTGCAGGAATATAAATTAGGGCGAGATTGCGATGCTATATTTGTTGATCTGCACGGCGAGACAACGTCTGAAAAAATGTCTTTTGGGCATAATTTTGCTGGGCGGGTTTCCGCTGTTATTGGCACTCACACCCATATTCCAACGGCGGATGCCCATATAATGAGCGGCGGCACTGCTTACATGAGTGACGCAGGCATGTGCGGGGATTATGATAGCGTTATAGGCATTAAAAAAGAGCTGGCAATTACGCGCTTTACAAAGAAAATATCAGAAGGGCATTTCATTCCCGCAAGTGAAAACATGACGCTTTGCGGGGCGTTAGTCGTTACGAATGATAATACTGGCAAGGCTCTATCTATTGATCCTGTACGCATTGGCGATACTCTAATTCAAACAATACCAGTTACTTGATGTTATTTTTTTCAAAATAACGCATACAAACATTATTTAACTCATGCACTAATGCATTGCCCTGCGCTGCGCCATCACCTTTAATTTTACCAGCAACAACGATCTTAATTGTAGCATGGAATGCGCTAGCTATATCAAGTGTTTGGTTGTCAAGAGTGTCTACCACCTCCATGAATTGCGCAAATTTACCCGCAATTCGCGTAACAAGTGGATAATTAAACATTGCTCCATTTGCTTTTAGCTGAACACATGGCACTAATATATCTGTTATAAGATCCTCTAAATTATTAGAGTCTATTTCACTTGATTTAGCAGCATTAATAGCTTCTTTCATGCGAGATAAATATATCTCTGCCAATGGCGTAAAATCTTCTGAATGGCTTTCAAGCAAGTCTTGTGCGCGGTCAAGTATCTTGTCACTTAACCCGCCCGAACCAACTTTTGCCTTTAATATGTTGGGTACAGTAATAAGCTCTGCATTTCGCCTAGGTTTTTGGTTGTAATGTTTGTTGTCCATATTATTTATGCCGTCTCTAAAAATAATTTACCTAAAATCAATATCAGTGATTTTTACATCAGAACTTTGCTGGTCAGCCATATCGCTTCTTCTGCGTTTTACGCCTTCATATGTTTCAGGAGATTTACGCCGCCTGTCAGGACCAAAAAAACCTTCACAGCGCACAAATTGCCTTGGCTGTTCAATAATCCTATGTAGTCTTTTATATAAATCACGCGCGTTAAATGGCTTTGCCAAAAATTCTGTTATGCCGACATCTCGTGCATTTATAACGCGTTTTTTTTCAGTAAAACCTGTCATTAAAACTATAGGAACATACTGATTAGGGCTTTTGCGTTCATTTCTTATTTTGCGACTAAGCTCAACTCCATCACAAGGTTTCATCATCCAATCAGTGATGACTAGATCAGGATTAGTGCTGCAAAATTTATGAAATCCCTCTTCCCCATCAAGAGCAGATACAATATTCGTCACCCCAAATGACTGCAACACAGACTTAATGAGAAGAAGCATTGGTTTATTATCTTCAACAATTAAAATTTTAGTATTTTCGAAACTATAGGTCATAACGGCTAAGCTTATACTACAAAAAAACTAGATTTGGTACTTTTATTTGTTAAATTAAAAGCATATCATGCCTTAAAATTATAGACAAAGAGTAGTAAATATTATGGCAGGTCATTCCAAATGGGCAAATATCCAGCATCGCAAGGGCGCACAAGATAAAAAACGTGCTAAAATCTTCTCTAAATTAGGACGTGAGATTACAGTAGCGGCAAAACTTGGAGGCGGTGATCCTGACATGAACCCGCGCCTTCGCTTGGCTATTTCCACGGCGCGAAGTAACTCTATGCCAAAAGATGGGATAGAGCGCGCTGTTAAAAAAGGCATGGGCAACACAGAAGGTGATAATTACGAGAGTATGCGCTATGAGGGCTATGGCACTTCTGGGGTAGCGGTAATTGTTGAGACCTTAACCGATAATAAAAACCGTACAGCAGCAGAAATGCGCGCTGCCTTTACCAAAATGGGCGGTAATCTTGGCGAGACGGGATGCGTTAATTTCATGTTTGACCATATCGCCGAGATAATCTATCCAGCCGATAAAGCAAGCGCGGATGACATGTTCGAAGCAGCGTTAGAGGCAGGCGCTTCAAATGTTGAGAGCGACAGCGAGTTCCATGAAATACATTGCGACATCAACGATTTTACCGATGTTAGGGACGCGCTGGAAAAACTTTTTGGCGAGCCACAAAGACAAGGCTTAATCTGGAAGCCAAATATCACAACCGAGCTTAACGAAGACCAAGCTACATCCATCCTAAAACTTATTGATATTTTAGAAGATAATGACGATGTCCAAACCGTTACCACTAACTTTGAAGTTAGTGACGATGTAATGGAAAAATTAATGTCAGAGAACTAGTGAGTTGCTGGCTCAAACAAATCTGCGCTCGCTTCAAACTCGTGAGCATTATTTGTACGCTCATTTTCAAATGTGCCTGCAAGCTCAGACATCACCCTTAACGTCCCTTCTTTAGGAGTGTCAACGACCGTAAATTCAAAATCTGCACGCATGCACGGTATTCCACTAAATAATTGATCAAATTCGGAAACTTTATCGGGTTTTACTATTAATGTTTCTGACATTATATTTTACCTCACCTTATAATAACTATATGGTCATATTGTAATTATAAATAATATTAATGTCAAGAGAAAATAATATGGAAATATTAGGAATAGATCCAGCATTACAAAAAACAGGGTGGGGCATCATTGAAAGCTCTGGAAACTCACTGAAATTCATAGCTAGTGGCTTGATTAAAACCAAGCCAAAATCCCCTATGGCAGAGCGGCTTTTAATGCTTCATCATGGCTTAATTTCCGTGATTGATGAATATAATCCTCAAGAATCCGCAATAGAGGAAACCTTTGTTAATAAAAACCCTGCAAGCTCTTTGAAATTGGGGCAAGCTAGGGGCGTTTTGCTATGTGTTCCCGCTTTAAAAGGGCTAACAGTGGAGGAATATTCTGCCAACAAGGTTAAAAAATCAGTTGTAGGCACTGGTCATGCTAGTAAAGATCAAATCGGAATGATGGTTAAAACCCTGCTTCCTGCCTGTGGAGAAATATCGGAAGATGAGGCAGATGCCCTTGCCGTAGCGATAACCCATGCGCATTATAGGGGGATTAGTTACAAGTGAATACCTGCAAATTACAAGACTCGTCATTCCTGCGGAGGTAGGAATCTGTATAAGTTAAGCACAAAGATTCCTGCCTCCGCAGGAATGACCTAAAGGGATTACTATGATTGGTAAACTAACAGGCATTATAGATTCTTTTGATGAAAATCACCTTATCCTTGATGTTTCGGGGGTTGGCTACGTTGTGTTTGCTAGCTCGCGCACTCTGTCATCTATTGGACAAGTCGGTGACGCCGCATCGTTACTTGTCATAACTAACGTGCGTGAGGATGCTATTACTTTGTACGGCTTTGCAGATGCGCTGGAAAAGCAATGGTTTACGCTGCTTACCTCTGTGCAAGGTGTTGGCGCAAAAGCTGGCTTGGCAATATTAGCGGCATGTCCCGCAGATCAATTGAGCTTTGCTATTGCTGCTCAAGATAAAGCGGCGCTAACTAGGGCGAGCGGCGTAGGGGCAAAGCTAGCCACCCGCATATTGACTGAGCTTAAAGATAAAGCTGGAAAGATTGAGATTACAGGCGGTAATGTTGGAATATCCACTAGCTCTTCTAACCAGACAGCGCAAATCAATGATAGCGTAGATCAAGACGCAGTATCCGCGCTAACTAATTTAGGCTATGCCAGTTCTGATGCTTATCGGGCTGTATTGCAGGTAAAAGGCGAGGGGCTGGGCGATTTACAAACTATTATCCGCCTCGCCCTAAAGGAGCTTAGCTCATGATTTTATCTGCTATATATGCTGCAATATTAAGTACATTATTATACTCTCTTTCAAATGTTAAGAGGGTTGCTCACAAGCCATCTATTAGTAAGCTATCTATTGGTAAGCTATCTATTGGTAAGCCATCTATTAGTAAGCTATCTATTGGTAAGCTATCTATTGGTAAGCCATCTATTAGTAAGCTATCTATTAGTAAGCCATCTATTATTGGTAAGCTATCTATTAGTAAGCCATCTATTGGTAAGCCATCTATTGGTAAGCCATCTATTAGTAAGCCATCTATTAGTAAGCCATCTATTATTGGTAAACCATCTATTGGTAACCTATCTATTGGTAAACCATCTATTAGTAAGCTATCTATTATTGGTAAGCTATCTATTAGTAAGCTATCTATTGGTAAGCCATCTATTGGTAAGCCATCTATTAGTAAGCCATCTATTAGTAAGCCATCTATTGGTAACCTATCTATTGGTAACCTATCTATTGGTAAACTATCTATTGGTAAGCTATCTATTGGTAAGCTATCTATTGGTAAGCTATCTATTGGTAAGCTATCTATTATTGGTAAGCTATCCCTTCACGAATTATTTCTTCGGAAACCACCTCTTCTGCGGTTCGGGTTATGTAAAATATGAATGAATTTGAACAAGATAAAAAAAATCCAGAATTAGAGCGCGAGCAAAAACCAGACGAGCCATCATCAGAAGGTGCGCTTCGCCCGCTATCATTGGATGAATTTATAGGGCAACCTGCCTTGCGAGAGAATTTGCAGGTCTTTATAAATGCCGCGCGCGCGCGCGGTGAGGCTATGGATCACGCGCTATTTTTTGGGCCTCCGGGTTTAGGTAAAACCACTTTGGCGCAAATTGTTGCGAAGGAGCTTGGCGTAGGGTTTCGTAGCACCTCAGGGCCTGTGATTGCAAAATCAGGGGACTTGGCGGCTATTCTCACTAACTTACAGCCTAACGATGTGCTGTTTATTGATGAAATTCATAGGCTTAACCCTGCGGTTGAGGAAATTTTATACCCCGCGATGGAAGATCATAAGCTTGACCTTATAATTGGGGAAGGGCCTGCTGCTCGCTCTGTTCAAATTGACCTTGCGCCATTTACCCTTGTTGGCGCAACGACTAGGAGCGGGCTGCTTAGCAATCCTTTGCGTGATCGCTTTGGCATTCCGCTACGTCTCGAATTCTATAGCAGCCAAGAGCTAGCGCAAATTGTAGCAAGAACGGCGCGTTTGCTTGATATGGATTTAAACGATGACGCGGCGCTTGAAATTGCCCGTAGAGCGCGCGGAACTCCTCGAATAGCAGGGCGGCTAACAAGGCGAGTTCGTGATTTCTTCCATGCCTCAGATCTATCCCAAGCAAGCCACGAGCTTGTAGATAAAGCTCTAAGCCGCCTTGATGTTGATGCCTCTGGTCTTGATGCTATGGATCGTAAATATATGAGCTGCATTATCGAAAATTATGGCGGCGGGCCTGTCGGGGTTGAGACTATAGCAGCCGTGCTATCAGAAGGGCGGGATATGATCGAGGATGTGATAGAGCCATATTTGATGCAGCAAGGGTTTGTTCAGCGCACCCCGCGCGGGCGCATAATATCCCTTAAGGGCTTTGAATATCTAGGCATAAAACCACCAAAACAAAGTACAGAGCAGTTAGATTTATTAGATAAATAGGAGATGTTTCACATGAAACATAACATGAACATACGCGTGTATTACGAAGATACCGACGCTGGCGGGATTGTATATCATGCTAATTACCTTAAATTTGCAGAACGTGCGCGCACTGAATTTCTGCGCGATATTGGCTTTAAAAACAGTGAGCTACACAAAAATGTGGGCGTGATATTTGTTGTCCGACACATCGAAATAGACTACCTTAAAACCGCACATCTTGATGACTCGCTGCAAGTAAAAACCACAATAACCGAGTTTAAAAACTCCTCATTTATAATGCACCAACCCATATTTAAAGGGGATGTTATGATTGCAGATATAAGCGTAGTGCTGGTTTGCGTTGATGTTGATAACTATAAGCCAGTGCGATTACCAAAAAATATAAAAGAGGCTTTTAGTCTTTATATAGAAAACGTATAACTATTATTTATTCAATAAAGGATCAAATATAATGTCAGTAGAAATCATAACACAAAGCCTAGGCGGGGCAGCGGCGGCGCATGATATGAGCGCGATGGCTCTATTCATGCAAGCGGATATAGTGGTTAAGATGATAATGATATCTTTAATTGCTGCCTCTATTTGGAGCTGGACAATTATATTTCAAAAGCGCAGCCTTCTTGCAAAATTAAACCGAAGAGCCAAACGTTTTGAGGATAATTTCTGGTCAGGTGAAGCTTTGGACAAAATATATGACCGCGTTAAAAAGAGCAAAGAAGACCCAATGCTAAGTACTTTTACCGCTGGCATGGATGAATGGCGAGCAGGGGTTGCGGGCGGAGTTCCATCTAACCAAAGCCTGCAAACAAGCCTTCGCGGGCGGGTTGAGCGTTCAATGTCGGTTGCTATCGGGCGTGAGATGAACCACCTTGAAAGTGGCATGACATTTCTGGCAAGCGTTGCTTCAAGCGCGCCCTTTATTGGGCTTTTGGGTACTGTTTGGGGAATAATGAACAGCTTTACCGCTATCGCTGCTACTAATAATACTAGCCTTGCCGTTGTTGCACCTGGTATTGCTGAGGCATTATTTGCAACGGCAATTGGCTTGGTTGCGGCGATTCCCGCGGCAATTGCTTATAATGTTTTGTCAAATAAGCTCAATAAATATGCCGATAGACTGGAAGCTTTTACAGATGAATTTTCCGCTATTTTATCACGGCATTTGGATGCACAGGAATCTAGTGTTTTGGGGAAGAAAATGTAATGGGAGCATCTCTATCAAATAAATCACGCGGGCGAGGGCGCAAAGCAGGCGGGCATTACCGCCCAATTGCCGAGATAAATGTCACTCCTATGGTTGATGTGATGCTGGTTTTGCTCATCATATTTATGGTTTCCGCGCCGCTATTAACTGCTGGCGTTCCTATTGACCTGCCAAATAGTAAGGCTAAGTCATTGCAAGAGCATAACAATAAGCCCATTGAAATCACCCTTGACAAAGATGGGGAGATTTACATATCTGAAACGAAAATCAAGAAGGTCGCGCTAGTTTCCATATTAAAACCCATGATGGAGGGCGATGAGGAGCGCAGAATTTACGTGCGCGGCGATCAAGAAATTTCCTATGGCGCTATTATGGAGGTTTTGGGATTGCTAAATGCAGCAGGCTTTCGCAAAGTTGCCCTGATTTCCAAGCCTAAATAATGTCAGGATTTCATAGTTATGAATTATAATAATATGAAAATGGCTGCATTTTACTCTATTGCATTTCATGTGGGGATTTTTATCTTGGCAAGTGTGGGGCTTCCGCATTTCGCTAGAGATATCAAGCCTATAGAAATGGCAATAACTGTTGAGCTTGCGGATTTAGATGAGCTTAACCAAACAAATAAAGAACCAGCAAAGCCAAAACCAGTTTATAACAAAGATGAAAAACCGCCCGAGCGCGTGCCGCTTAAGGAAATAGTGGCAGAGCCTGAAATAAATGATGTGCCACTCCCCCCCGAGAAAACAGAGCCTAAGCTTCTTGATAAGAATATAATCAAAAAGCCGCCAAAACCTAGAAACAAGCCGCGTAAGCCTGAAAAGCCTGTTGAGAAAAAACCTGAAAAGCCAAATAATAGCGGGGATTTCACCAGCCTTTTAAAGAGCTTAACCCCCGATGAGCCGCAGGAGCAAACGCCAGACCACAAGCAGATATCACAAGAGCCTATATCACAAATCGCTGATTTTTCTAAACAAATGACGCGCAGTGAAATTGCCGCTCTTAATCAAGGGGTGCAGCCATGCTGGAATGTTAATGCTGGCGGGCGCGATGCCCACAACCTTATTGTTGAGCTTTTTGTGTTTGTAGCTCAAGATAGAAGCGTGATGGATGTCCAAATAATAGACCAAGCGCAATATAATTCTGATAGCCATTTCAGGGCGGCGGCAGAGGCGGCGCGGCGAGCATTGTTAAACCCGCGATGCTCAACGCTTAACCTGCCACCTGAAAAATACGAAAGATGGAAGAAATTTAGATATATATTCGACCCCAGTAATATGCTGTAGTATCTTTACTTTTCACTTACGCGTTGTTATTCTTTCATTGAAAAAAGAGAATTTAAGTCATGCTCCGAATTTTATTATTTATAATATTGATACTAGCTCCTAGCGCAGCAATGGCGCAAGAAATGGTTGCCACAATCACTCAAGGAACGTTTAAACCGCGCCCAATTGCGATTAGTGACTTTCATGCCGATTCCGATGCCCCTGCATTTGATAAACTAGCCAAAGATATCCCCAATATTGTGCGCGAGAATTTGGAGAAATCAGGGCTTTTCCGATTGATTAACTCTAATGCATTTGTGCAAATGCCAAGCTCTATATTTCGTGAGGGGATAAGATTTCCTGAATGGCGTGCAACTGGCGGTGAGGCTGTCGTATCTGGTAACATTACAATAGGTGAGAATGGAAAAACTCGCGTTGAATTCCGCCTATGGGATGTGATATCACAGCAACAATTAATCGGCATGGCATATACTACAACGCCTGAAAATTGGCGGCGCATAGCTCATATTATGTCTGATGAGATTTACAAACGCTTGACGGGCGAAAATGGATATTTCGACACTCGCATTGTATATATTTCGGAAAAAGGAGCGTCCAATAAACGCATAAAACGCCTTGCCATTATGGATCAGGACGGCGCAAATCATAAATATCTAACAGATGGAAGCTATCTCGTCTTAACGCCGCGCTTTTCCCCCGAAACGCAGCGTATAACTTATATGTCCTATAAGGGCGGAAAGCCGCAAGTATATCTATATGACATAAATACTGGTTCAAATGAAGCGCTTGGGCATTTTTCTGGCATGACGTTCGCGCCAAGATTTTCTCCCAATGGGCAGAGCCTTGTTATGAGTATGGCAAAAAATGGTAACACCGATATTTTTGTTATGGATTTAAACACGCGCAAAATCAAACGCATGACTAGTAATTCATCTATTGAAACCTCGCCTTCTTATTCCCCTGATGCCAAGCAAATTGTATTTGAGTCAGACCGCGGAGGCTCGCAACAGCTATATATTATGCAAGTTGATGGATCTGGAATTGATCGCATTACTTTTGGTAAGGGGCGTTATGCTAATCCTGTTTGGTCGCCGCGCGGTGATTTGATTGCCTTTACCCGCATGTATAAAGGGAAATTTTATATTGGGGTAATTCGCCCCGATGGAACGGGTGAGCGTTTAATCACAAATGCTTATCATGTGGAAGGTCCTAGCTGGTCGCCGAACGGTCGCGTTCTTACCTATTTCAAGGAAACCCCGTCAAAAACTGGTCGCACAGCAAGGCTCTATACTATTGATATTACAGGATATAATGAGCGTTGGCTGCAAACGCCCAATGATGGATCTGACCCCGCTTGGTCGCCTATAAATCCTTAAATATCACCGAACATTTTGATAACATCGCGGTAAATCTCACGTTTAAATGGAACTATTAAATTCAGTATTTCGGATAATTCCACCCATTGCCATGAGATAAATTCTGGAATATCAAACGCATTTAAGTCTATATCACTATCCAAACCAGTAAAGCGCGCAGCAACCCATATTTGCTCCTGACCGCGATACTTGCCATTCCAAAGCGTTGATATCAGACGATCAGGCAGGTCATATCTAATCTTTTTATCAGCAATTTTTAATATTTCAACTTTGCTTGTACCAATTTCTTCTGATAGCTCGCGCAGAGCGGCGGATGATACGTCTTCGCCTTCATCAATTCCACCTTGTGGCATTTGCCAAGCATTTGGCGTATCTATTCGCTCCCCGACAAAGACGTGACCTTTGTTATTAAATAAAGCAATGCCAACGCAAGGGCGATATTCAAGCAAGTCTTTACTTATCATAGTTTTTTGCTCTGCTAAGTTGAAGGTCATTAACAGCAGAAACGGGTGCTATTATGTAATCGCTTTGTGCTATTTTTGTAATCCAAATAGCTAGATTTTTGATGGTATTAGGATAGCTAGGAATAACAGCAACGGCATTTCCCTTGTTGTTTGCAATGAGTTCTAGTGCTTCGAATGAGTTATCGGCTCCCTTTATTTTGAATATCTCAAGATCGGCTTTTATATATGGCGCAGACTTTACAAAAGCTCTGTTTTTTATAACAATAGGGGCATTAGGGTTTAACTCAAAATAACCAAGCCCGCGGTCATAAATTTCATCGGCAAGCCTAATATAATCAGGCTTTGCACTATTTATGCCTTCATCAATATAGCTAGCAAGCCCAACATATCCGCTAGAGCGTGCCATTGAGCGCTTCATCGTCTCTATTTTTTTGTTAGGCGAGGCATGGTGAAATATTGTATTTTTACCTGCATCTGCCATTTTATTATTTTGAATAGGGAGCATCATCCAAACCTCATGACCTTTCTCTCGCGCCATTCTGACCCACTCATCAGGAAGTGCCGCATAGGGAGACAGCATAAATGATACCTCCTTAGGAAGTAAATCAAGGGCGGCCTTTGATTGCTCCTTTGATAATCCATAATCAGTAATCATAAATGATATAATTGGCTTGAGTGCGTTATGGAATTCAAATGGAGTCTGGTATGCTCTAAAGCTAGTGAGCTTATCATTTTCACCTATTATAGGCAGATTTCCAAACTTACTTTCCTCATATAGGCCTTCTATTACTATATCTTTGGTGGAATTATCCACATTTTTTGCAATAATAATTTCTTGCTCAATATATTCAACTGCAACAATTTCAGAGGCAAGTTTGCTTTCTAGCTTCAAAACATAGGAAGCGCCGCTAATATATACATATAAGAAGAGCAGGGCATAGACTACAGAAACGCCCCCCACGGAGATAGCTAACCACTTGATATCTATTTGCTTATATATTTGTGTAAGAGCAGTTTTAGCCACACTCAATCTATAACGCAACAAATCATAGTTAATTTCTGGTATTGATGCTTTTAATTTTGCTATATCCATATTTTAGCTCAAATCACTATTCTTTTTCACCATAAAGAGACAATCCCGTTAAAAGGTCTAATGCCCTTGTTAGTTGGTAATCCAAAGGTTTTTCTTCCTCCTCTTCTTTATCTTTATCTTTAGCGGCAGCTTTATCATTATCATTATCGGCAGCTTTATTAAGTTTTTCTTCCTTGTTTTCAACTTTATCGCCATTATCAAGCGCTCCGCGCAAATCAGCCTCCCGCAAGCGCTGGTATTTATTGCCATATCCTTCGATTTTTGCTTGCTCAACAATAATATCGGGAGTAATTCCAGTTGCTTGAATAGAGTTACCAGACGGCGTAAAATATCTAGCCGTTGTGAGGCGCATAGCCCCATTACCTGGAAGCGGCATAACCGTTTGAACCGAGCCTTTACCAAAGCTTTGAGTTCCAAGAACAATCGCGCGCTTATGATCTTGCAACGCCCCTGCTACAATTTCCGAAGCAGAAGCAGAACCACCATTAACAAGCACAACAATTGGTAAGCCATTAGCCAAATCACCAGAAGTTGCGTTATTGCGCTCTGTATCTTCCTCATATCGTCCACGCTGTGATACTATTTCACCCTTATCAAGGAACATGTCTGATACTTCAATAGCTTGTGATAAAAGCCCCCCAGGGTTATTTCTTAAATCAAGCACATAACCTCCTAATGAATCGCCGATTTCCTCTTCTATATCCTTAATAGCTTTCCTAACGCCCGACCCTGTATTTTGACTGAATGTAGTAATACGGATATAACCAACATTACCTTCTACGCGTGATTTCACAGATTTTATGCGGATAATATCACGGATAATTATAACTTCTATAGGGGCATCAACGCCGATTCTTCGTACCAGTAAATCAATGGGAGCGCCGACTTTACCGCGCATTTTCTTAACCGCATCATTTAGCGTCAATCCCATAACAGCTTCATCATCGATTTTAACAATATAATCGCCCGCCTGCATTCCTGCGCGAAAAGCAGGTGTATCATCAATAGGGGATACAACTTTTACAAGACCATTTTCCATTGTAACTTCAATGCCAAGCCCGCCAAACTCGCCCTTAGTTTCAACTCTCATTTCCTTGAAATGCTCTTCATTCAAATAGCCAGAATGTGGGTCAAGGCTTGATAACATACCATTTAGAGCATTTTCTATAAGCTCTTTATCTTCAACTTCTTCCACATATTGCGCGCGGATGCGCTCAAAAACATCACCAAATAAATTGAGCTGGCGATAGGTATCGCTATAGCCATTGCCTTCTTTATTATCCTGCTTATCCTCAGCAAAGCTTTGAGTTGTAAATGTGCAGCCCATAAGGATAAAAGCACTAAATAGTGAAATAAGGAAAAAGTTTTTCATAGCAGATATAAGACCTTTTAAAATATAATTACCTACCCCAATTCAGGGAATTTTACAGAAGGATTAACGGGATTCCCATTTTTCCTAAGCTCATAATATAGTGTTGGGCGTGGAATTAAAGAAGAATTTGGCAATATTCCAATTGGCTCACCTGATTTAATGTAATCACCAACAATAGCAACTATTTCGCCAAGCCCTGCAACAAGACTATGGTAATTATTAGCATGCTCTATAATTACGATATTGCCATAGCGTTTGAACGAGCCTGTAAACTGGATTTTGCCGCTCATCGGCGCAACCACTATGCTTCCCTCGCGTCCTTCTATCGTTATGCCTTTGCTAATCGCCCCGACATTATCCTTTTGTTTATATGATATACGAATAATTCCAGAGACAGGCAGGCGCGCGCCACCTCCATCATCAATAATTTTTTGCGCTGGCTTGAGCTTGATTATGCGCACAAGTTTTTTGCGCTGCCGCTCCTCTTCATCCTCTTTATCAATTCTCTTAACAAGCTCTTGAAGGCTGCGTGCTTGCAGAGATATTTTTTGTATAGCAATTTCACGAGCTTTTAAATCATGATTTGTCTTAATGTAAAGCTCCTTCCTTTTAGACAATAAATCAGACATTTCCTTATGTTTGGATTTAAGATTATTAGATTTTGATAAAAGCATTGCTTTATCAGCCTGAAGCTCTCTAGTCACATTGCTAAGCATTTCCAAATTCTTATTTAACTTATCTGCGTGCCTGTTAATAGATGGAATTATGCTGCCCATAATCATTGCGCTTTGAGCTATTTTATATGGCGGCTCATCCATGGCGAGCATGGCTTCGGGAGGAGTTCTGCGAATACGTTCCAGCGCAAGTATAAGCCCTGCGATAGAGGCTCTATCTGTATCTAATAAATCTTCTAAAGTGGACTTCTTAATCTCCATATTGGCGATTTTTTGTTCCGCTGCTTTTAAATCAGATTCGCTTTTCTGGATTGCCTCGGCAATAGATATCAGCTTGTTTTTAGTAGAGGAAAGCTCATTATTAATGTCTTTTATACGGCTTTGTAGGGCGTGTTTTTCTTTGTTTTCTATATCTATTTGCTCATTAAAAAAAAGGATATTTGGTTTATTTTTAGGCACAGGGGGCGGCTCACCTGCAAATGCGGGGAAGCAAAGCATCATCACCATGAAAGATAACAAAAACCGTTGCATTGCCATTGCGCGTTATTCTCTATGATATGGGTGACCAGCAATTATTTGCTCTGCGCGGTATATTTGCTCCAGCAACATAACTCTTGCTAGTAAATGCGGCCAAGTTTGCTGCCCAAAGCTTAATAATATATCTGCTTTGTCTCTTACCGCGTCAGTTAATCCATCAGCACCGCCAATAATAAACTGAATATGTCTTTCGCCATTATTTTTGAAGTTTTCAAGGGTTTTGGCAAAATCTAATGATTTCAGACCATCTCCAAGCTCATCAAGTATTATTACAACTGCTTGATTATCAATGCGTTTTAGGATTTTCTCTTCTTCGTCTTTTTGGCTTTTTTTAGGATCGCTATGTTTTGATTCAAGCTCATGAATTGTTAAATCCCACTTTATGCGCTTTTTATAATTATCAACAAGCTCTAAATACGCGCCCTTTTTGATACGTGAAATTGCAATGATATCTATTTTAAGCACAGCTAAGTAATCTTTCTAAATTATTTATGTTTGGGCATTATCATGCGCATTTTCAAGCAATGAATCGCGCTCACACCATATTTTTTCAATATTATAAAACTCTCGCACTTCAGGGCGGAATAGATGGACAATGACATCGCCAGCGTCCATCACAACCCAATCACATTGTGATAGTCCTTCTATAACAATGCCCTTTGCGCCCTTTGATTGCAAATTTTCTTTAAGCTTACGCGCCAAAGCGCTAACATGGCGAGAAGAAGTTCCCGAAGCAATTATCATATAATCCGCAATCGCACTTACATTCGCAAGAGAAATGGAAATAACATCTATCGCCTTATCAGCGTCCAAAGACTCTTCAATTATTTTTTTTATTTGAGCGGAGCTAAGAGCCTCTTTTTTATTATTCATATTATGTTTTTATCCTTTTATAAATGCGGATTATATTGACTTTTTATCTTTAATCAAAGCAAATTCGCGTATTTCAGTTGATGAAATGTCCAAAATACTATTTTTGAGCAGCCAATATGTAGTATTAGCCTCAAGAGGGAGCTTTCCTGCTCCATTTAAAATAACCTGCTTTTGCGAGGTGAGCATACGGGCAGGGGAGTTGCGAACAAGCCCTTGTTCAGTATTGCGAGCTATATGTATCATGCAAATCTCACCTAATAAACCCCTCCAATTATGCCATAAATGAAAGTTATGGGCATTATCCATCCCAGTTATGAATGCAAATCTAGTGTTAGGATAGCGTTTATTAAGTTTTTTAATGGATTTATAGCTATTACCCGTCTCAAACTCCTTTTCCATGTCGGTAACCACCATTTTAGGGTGGTTATCAAGCAAGTTACGTGCATATTCAATGCGTTTTTCCATAGAAACAAGGTCATTATCGCTCTTTAATGGGTTTTTAGGTGTTACCATCCACCAAATAGCATCAAGTTTTAGGTATTTAAGAGCTATTTCTGAGATATGAATATGTCCTGCATGAGCGAGATTAAATGATCCGCCAAGAATGCCTATGCGCATATTATTCCATCGCGGCGAATTTAATATATGAGGGGGTGAGAATATGGTCATATCATCATATTATGTGCGGGTTTGACCGCTTCCATGCACTAGATATTTATAAGTGCATAGCTGCTCCAATCCTACTGGCCCTCTCGCATGCATCTTGCCAGTAGCAATGCCAATTTCTGCGCCCATGCCAAATTCTCCGCCATCAGCGAATTGGGTGGAGGCGTTATGCATGACAATGCCGCTATCTATATTTTGCTGGAAATATGCAACCGATTTTTCATCTTGTGCGATTATACAATCAGTATGGTGCGAGCCATTAGTATTTATATAAGAGCATGCTTGCTCAACTCCGCCAATAAAACGAACGCTTAATTTTGCATCAAGATATTCGGTGTTCCAATCTTGCGGGCTTGCTGCTCCAACGCGACTATCAAGGGATTGTACGGCTTCATCACCAACAATTTCGCAGCCACCATCAATAATATTGGCTATAATATCGGCGGCTATTGATTTATCCAGCTCATTATCAAGCAGCAAAGTCTCCATAGCTCCGCAAATACCCGTGCGGCGCATTTTTGCATTCAGCGTCACGTCTTTGGCGATTTTAGCCGTCGCGCTTTTATGGACATAGATATGGCATAGCCCATCAAGATGCCCAAATACGGGCATACGCGCCTCGTTCATTACGCGCTCAATAAGACCATGTCCACCGCGCGGAATCATTACATCAATATAATCCGAAGCACGAAGCATTGCGCCAACGGCTGCGCGATCACTAATCGGGATCATAGAAACGCATGATTTTGGTAAGTCACATTTCTCCAGAGTATCTTGGATGATTTCATGCAAAGCAAGCGAGCTATTAAGGCTTTCAGAGCCACCGCGCAAAATAACGGCATTATGTGATTTTAAACATAATATAGAAGCATCAATAGTAACATTAGGGCGCGATTCGTAGATCATACCAAAAACGCCAAGCGGGCAAGAAATGCGCTGGATTTTCAGACCATTAGGGCGGTTTTCCTCCCATAAAATACGACCATTAGGATCAGCAAGCCCCATCACGGTTTTAATGCCGCGCGCCATATCATTAATACGCTCTTTACTAAGTGTGAGGCGGTCAATCATAGAGCTAGCTAGCCCGCGCTGCTTTGCTGATGCTAAATCCTTGTCATTAGCTTTTAAAATAGCATCAATATTCGCAGGCGATATTATGGTACAGGCTAGTACTTCAAGAAAATTATTTATATCACATGTCGGAGTGCGAGCAAGCACCGCGGCGGCGGCTTTAGCAGCACGCCCAAGCTCATTAACAATATCTTCTGGTGATTGATTATTAAGTGCAGCTTCTGACATGGTTAAACCTTATTGTAAGCCCGCATTAATTAGTGAATACTAGTTTGAATATTCCCAATAGAATCCTCAATTAATTTAGTATTAGTCTTTTTATCTAAATTATCAATTATTATTTGAGATGCTGCATTTATAGCAAGCTCAGCCGCATATGATTGTATTTCATTAACTGCGTTTTGCTCCATACGCTTTAAGCGGTCTTCTAATTGAGCTTCACGACGCTTGATTATTTCTTCAAGATCAGCCTCGGCTTTAATTTTAAATTGAGCAGCATTAGCGCGTGCGCTCTCAAGAATTTTTTCTGATTCTTGAACTGCATCACGATGCTTACGTTGGTATTGAGCAAGCATTTCTTGCGCTTCAACGCGTAAGCTCTCGGCTTCGCTTAAGTCATTTTTGATTTGTGCTATGCGCCCATCAAGCGCAGAAATTATAAAAGGTCCGCCAAATTTAACTATAATAAAGGCGAATATCAGGAATGAAAACGTGTACCAAGTATAACCATTTTCTAATAATGCAGTTAAAAATTCCATATTTATATAATCCCCTAAGCCGCTTTATTTATAGAGCTAATAACATCTTTTACGCTTTTAACATCAGTGCGCACACCAATTATTTTTTCAGCAGCGCTCACAGCTACATCAGCAGCAATATCATTCATATCATCCATAGCACTCGCCATAGCTTTTTCTATATTAGCTTCAAGTTCTGAAATTTTACTTGATGAATGATCTTGAAAATCCTTGCTATATTCTTCAGTTTTAGATTTAATATCACCCTCTATCTCCTTGAATAAAAGGGCAGATTTCGCACGAGTGACATTTAAGCTTTCCTCATAAGAGGCTTGAAGAGATGCAACCTCATCTTTTAAAACGGCAGCAGAATCTAAATCATTTTTAATGCGCTCACCCCGATTTTCCACCACATTTGATATGTCAGGCAAAGATTTCCGTGAGAAAAACAAATATATTGCCACAAATATCAATACCAGCCAAAAAGTCTGATTAGTGAAAGAGGAGGGGTCAAGTTGAGGAAGACCGCCCGATGATTCTGTATGATGCGCTCCATGAACATGCTCCGCCTTACCAGCATAAGCATGACTTACATATGAGAGCATTAAAAAGCTGGAAAGTGCCAGTTTTTTCATTATCGATCTTCCCGATTACTTAAGTTTTAATATCTGCGAGCGATTAGCCAAACAGCATAGCCGCGCCGATACCAATTGGAATAATACCAAGAGCTTCGATAAACGCCAAGATAAGGAAAAATTTCTCATCCAGCAATTTTTTTGTTTCAGGATTACGCGCTATCGCATTGTTATATGATGCGAAATACATCCCCAGTCCAAGAGCAGCACCAAAGGCAGGTAAAACCACCAACGCACCAGCAATAAGTTTTGCAGCTTCTAATTCCATTATTTTTTCCTTTTACGTAGTTAATTTAAATTATTAAAAAATATTATTTTTTCATCGAAGCGATAATACATATTTAGTGGTGAAGATCAACACTATCTTTTAGATAAACACACGATAAAATAGCAAAAACATAAGCTTGAATAACAGCAACCAGTAATTCAAACATCATCATTCCAACATTAATCAATACTGGAAACACGCCTAAAACGCTCCATGCTGCGCCCATGCTAGCAGCCGCCACAGCAAAGCTAACAACCACTTTCAGGATAATATGCCCTGCCATCATATTTGCGAACAGACGAACAGATAATGTTAAAGGGCGCACAAAGAATGATATTATTTCAATAGGTATAATGAATAAAACCAGCCACCACGGTACATTTGGAGGTAGAAACAGGCTAAAAAACTTTAGCCCATGATTATAAAGCCCAAAACCAATAACCATAAAAAATATCATAAGAGCCAAAACACCTGTAACAATCAGATGTGAAGTATATGTAAAGGCGTAAGGGACAAGACCTAGTAAATTTCCCATAAGAACAAACGTAAATAATGTAAATATAAGTGGAAAATATTGACGACCTTTTGAGCCAACATTATCACTAACCATTGACCCCAAAAATTCATAAAGCATCTCAGCGCACACTTGTAATCTACTAGGAACCATCGCTTTATGGCGCATTGCCAAGCTTAAAAACACAACAGAAATAACAGCAGATATAAGCATCCACAAGGAAGAGTTAGTAAAAGAAATATCAATTCCCAATATATCCAATGGAGCTATAGGTGAAACAACAAACTGATCAATAGGGCTAGCCACGTTTTTTATCTCCGAAAAAACTAATTCTTATTAAAAATTTTCATGTTTGTAACTCATTTATTTACAATAAGCAATGGAAGTTTTGTATCATTCGTCATTTTCTTTATAACTTTCTTTCATGGCGGCATTTGCGCGATAAACCCCGCTGATAAACCCCATAATTATAAAGAATATCATACCCCATGGCAGCGTTTCAAAATACCAGTCAATGCCGTATCCTAATATAGCTCCAGCAAATATATTAGCTAAAAATTCAGACCCCGCCCGCGCACTTTTTTTAGCTTCGGGAGATATTTCCTCCTCCCCTTCTTTTTCAGCAAAGACTTCGTCAGGAGTGCTAGCGCGCAATTTTTCTGCACGTTTTACAATGTCATCTATTTTTTGCTGTTCTTCGTCTTTATCGGCACTCATATTTTAAGCAACCTTCTTATCAATAAAACCGAAAGATTGTTGCAGATCAACGGATACTAGCTGTGACACGCCTTTTTCTGACATGGTAACGCCGTATAGCCGATCCATCCGTGCCATGCTAAGGCGATGATGGGTAATAACAAGAAAACGAGTTTCCCCGCGCTCTGCAATTTCATCTAGCAAGTTACAAACCCGATCAACATTTGCATCATCAAGCGGCGCGTCAATTTCATCAAGCACGCATATGGGGGAAGGATTAGTTAAAAACATTGCAAATATAAGCGCGATAGAGGTCAAAGTTTGCTCTCCGCCTGACATTAAGGACATTGACTGAACCGCTTTACCTGGAGGTTGGGCAAAAATCTCTAGCCCTGCATTGATCGGGTCATCCGCTTCTATTAGCTTTAAATACGCTTTTCCGCCTTCAAATAACCGTACAAATAACCGCTGGAAATGTGCATTCACGTGATCAAAAGCAATATTAAGCCGCTCCCGCGCTTCTTTATTTATTTTAGCAATAGCCCCTCGCAGCTCATCAATTGCTTGCAACAAATCATTACGCTCATTAAGCAGGGTTGTAAGCTCCGCCTCAAGTTCATTTGCTTCATCTTCGGCGCATAAATTAACCGAGCCAATATTATCGCGATCCCGATTTAATTTATCCTTATCCTGCTTAAGCTTGGGAAGATCGCTAGCTTGGCATTTTGCCAAATCCATAGCTGCGTGATTTATCAGATCATTCGGGCGCATTTCAAGCTCATCTTCTATTTGAGCCTCCATAGTGCAAAGCTGCTCATTTACGGCGGATAACGTAGCGTTAGCATGCGCGCGCGCCTCGCGCTTATCGCCCAATATATTCTCTGCTTCTTTCAAAGCTTTGCTAGTCGTGGCAACTTCATTTTCACATTTAACCAGCATATCGCTAGCATCTGCGCGCTTTTTCTCCAAATTGGATATAAGCTCTAATATGTCATCATGACCAGTTTTGGCATTTACAGGGTTTTGCTCTAGCTCTGACAGCTTCAAAGCCAGCATTTCCGCGCGCTCATTAAGCTTTACCAAACGCTCTTTCGCTCTGATTGATCGGTTTTTCAGCGACACGCGCTCATCAGCAATAGCTTGCAGGCGAGCGCTTCTCGTGCTTTGCGCTTGCTCTAACATATCAAAGCTGCGCACGGCATCTTGATATTGCTCCTTAATATTGTCCATATCAGATTTAACCTCTATTATAAGGTCATCGCTGTGTTCTCCCTCATTTTGACTTTGAATAAGGGTATCAAGTGAGATCTTATCCTTATCCAAAACCTCTTGCAGCGCGGCTATATCCTCATTAATAGACTTAATCTGATCGTCATAACGCTTATGCTCACTCTCAGTGCGGAGGTTTTTCTCCTTAATCTTTTGTAGGGCAGGGCGCAGCTCTTTCAGTTTATTTTCACGCTCTTTTATAGAGGATAGCAGCTCCTCATAATGTTGCTTTGCCGCAGCATGATCCGAGATATCCTTATTCAAGTCATCTTGAGCAAGCTCTAGCGCTTCGTTTATTTCTTCGCGTGATGATATTAGTTCTATAAGCTTGTTTTTTTGCTGTAAATGGACAAAGTGGGAATCCGTTGCATGAGCCTGCACATGATAACCATCCCAACGCCAATAAAACCCATCACTAGAGACAAGCGATTGCCCTGCCTTTAATAAATGCGCTAGCTCCTCACCCGATTTTTTATCCTCGACAAAGCCAATTTGTGACAAAGCAAGGCTAAGCTCTTTTGGTGCATCAATATAAGGGAGCAGGGCATCCACGCCGTTTGGAAGCCTCTCAACTGCCATTTTATCATTGAATATCCGCCAATTAGTAGCAGCTTTATCATCAATAGATGCCATAAGAGCCGCACCAATGGCGCGAGATAGGGGCTTTTCAAACCCCGCCTTAGTAGTTATAGAGTCCAATATTGGCGCGAAATCTTCATCATCATCATCATTTTGAAAAAACTGCTCCAACATAGATATTTCAGAATTAAACTCAGTATATATTCTTTGAGCCTTTGATAATGCGCTGCGCGTTATTTCTGTTTGCTCTTCCGCATTAGTAATTTCAAGGCGCGCTTTTTCGGTATTGCTGTTAAGCTCTTGAAGCTCGCTTTCCAAAGATAAGGTTTTACTCTCCAAATCCTCTATCATTTTTTGGGAATTAGCATCAATAACCAAAGCATATTTTGCCTCTATCGCGTTATCTTTGCGACCAAGTATTATATTCATGCGGTTATTATTACGCTCAATTTGCTTTTCAAGTGATTGCTCACGGGCGCGGCTTTCGGCGGCATTTTCCTTAAGTGCTGTGTAGCGCTCCTCAAGCTCAATAACTTTTATTTTAAGCTTATCTTTGGTTTTAAGCTTTTCATTATGTGATTGCTGCGCGTTTTCTTGTTCTGCTAATAACTCAGAATGCTCAATTTCTGCGCGTTCAAGCAGGTTAGAGCTTTCCTCTAATAGCTGCTCTTCATGTTGCAAATCAATTTGTGTTTGATGATTTTGCGTCTTTGTATCTATCAGATCATTTTTATAACGTGCCGCTTCTTCTTCTATACGCTGTAAATCGAGCTTGTTTTTTTGAAGCATAGCCGAAAGCTCTGCCTCTTTTTTGCGTAGCGGCGGAAGCTCTTCAATTTGCGTGTTTTGAGTTTTGGTAAGCTGCGTTACGGTTATAAGTTTTTGCGCAACAATGGACTCTGCTGCGGCAAAACCATCTTTAATTTCCTTTTGCTTGTCAACTAACACTCGCCATTCAAGATATGTGGTGACTAGCTCTAACTGGCGTATTTGCGCGGATATATTCTTGTATTTAGAGGCTTGCCTTGCTTGCCGCTTAAGAGAGCCAAGCCGCCCCTCCATGCTTATCACTATATCTTCAACGCGCAGTAAGTTTGCATCAGCGGATTTAAGGCGCAATTCTGCCTCATGCCGCCTTGCGTAAAGCCCAGCAATTCCAGCCGATTCTTCTAATATAAGGCGGCGGTCTTGGGGTTTTGCATTAATCATGCGCGTAACATGCCCTTGTGATACAAGGGAAGGGGAGTTAGCCCCCGTCACAGTGTCAGCAAAAAGCACCTGCACATCTCGCGCCCTTGCATTCTTGCTGTTGATTTTATAGCCAGAGCCTTTGTCACGCTCAATCTTGCGCGTGACCTCTATCTCATTGCTGGTATTATATGCATCAGGAGCTTGCCGAGTAGTATTATCGAGTAGCAAAGATACTTCTGCAAAATTGCGCGCGCTACGTTTATCTGTGCCAGAGAATATAACATCCTCCATCCCAGACCCACGCATGCGCTTTGCCGAGTTTTCGCCCATGACCCAACGCAAAGCTTCAACTAAATTAGATTTACCGCAACCATTAGGCCCAACAATTCCGTTAAGCCCTGGTCCGATTTCTAACTCTGTTTTATCAACAAATGACTTAAAGCCACTTAGTCTAAGCTTTGAAAACTGGATCATTTATAGTATTCCCATTTTATCCTTGCACGTCTTCATTTCGTCACTAACGTATTTAAAATACGCCTACATTCCTCATGCCTAGTGCAAAAATAAACTGGAAAGACTACATTCATCTCTTAATCATATAATTACACAAATTTATTTAGAAGACTTCTCGAATTCCGCGTCTAATGCTTTTTTAAGCTCTGAATAATCAGAAAGCCCTGGTATCACAACACTGTCATTAATCACTAATGTAGGGGTTGCCTTAACATCATGGTCTTTCATTGCGACTTCACGTTGCTTTGCTAATGCTTCGAACAACTCGGAGCTGTTTAGGCAACTCTCAATTTGCGCCGCGCTTGCACCTGTTAGAAGGGCATTTTGCTTAACATACTTGATGTAATCTTCTTTTAGCCAGTCCTTTTGCGTTTCAAAAAGCAATTGTATGAACTCAAAATATGATTTTTCAGGAACGCACCGTGCCACCGCGCCAATTTTTATGTCATGACCATTAAGTGGAAAGTCATTATATATAATATAAGCCTTACCTGTATCAACATAATCAGCTTTTATGCGCTTGAAATTAGTTTGGTGGAATTTAGAACAATGACCACATGTGAAAGAGCTATGCTCTGATATTTTTATAGGAGCATCAGCATCACCTAATATGCGAGGCTTAGATGCCTTGTCTAGGTCAAAATCTGCACTAACAGATGTGGAGTCTAGATTTTCTTTTTCCATTTCGCCCATGTCATGACTATGTGATGGATCATCGTGTGATTTACTTGCGGTTTCTGTCGTATCATATTGAGCATCACCTTGCGCACCATCTGATTTATTTGGATTATTGTAAATAGCAAAACCAAGAACCCCTATAAGCAATATAAGTACAACCCAGATAATACCAATTGGTGATTTTTTATTCTCTTCGGTCTGATTTTCAGATTCTGACATAATAGTAACTCCATAATTTTAAACATAATGGCTTATAGCATACTTAAATCACTGAAAAGTCAAGGAATACAAAGTTTAATAGCTACTTTTTATCCACAAAGAATGCAATCATTCTGTTTCTATAAATATTAAATCAATTCTATCTGAGTTGTTTTCATTTTTATCAGCATGTTTTAGCTTTAAACGACTTGGCAAAACATTATTATCAATAAGAAAGCTGCGCACTTTTAATGCTCTAGCTAAAGATATTCTAACATCGCTATATGGCTGTCCCTCTGTTTTTGTAGCATATGCATGGATTTCCATTTTAAGATTTTTATTATTGTTAAACAAATCAATAGCCTCAGTTTTAAGGAAATCCTCTAAATTTTCATCAAGGGAAATTTGCTCAGGCATCAAAGTGAAGCTAACAATTGTTGTTTCGTTTTGATGAATATTGTTACCGCCTGATGATGGTTCAATATTATTAAATAGTGGCTTATGGCTTGGCACTGGTATATTTGCCATCATAATTGGCTCAACAGGTTTTGGCTCTAGGGTTTCTTCATCAATAATAGCTTCATCAGGAAGAGGTAGCAGTGCTACTCTGCCACGATTTCTAAGCTCCTCTATATAAGCAGGTGAAACACTAAGTATAGTAGGGCGTTTTTTAGGAATTGGGATGGTTTCTTGAGCAAGGCAAACTTCGCTAGCAATTACTAACAATAAAATAGTTACGCAAAGGGTTTTTAATTTATAATTATTATTCAAATCTCCCGCCCCTCATAATTCTATTTCACAGATTTTATGACCTTTCCAATCGAATCAAAAAGGCTATTATTTGCAGCTAATATATTACCAGTATTTACTGGGTTTTTGCGAATATCATCAAGATCAGCAATAAAGCCCCCAGATTCTTTTACAATGATAGCGCCAGCGGCTATATCCCATGGTTTTAGGTTACGCTCCCAAAAGCCATCAAAGCGCCCCGCTGCTACATAAGCCATGTCAAGTGCCGCCGAGCCAAATCTTCTAACGCAAGGCGATACAGCGTGAATAGCCATGTATTCAGCTATATATTTTTCCCTTTGGGCAACTGAGAATCCAACATGCACTCCGCCAGTTGCGATTATAGCAACGCTCATATCGTTGTGACCTGATACGCGAAGGCGGCTGCGGCGCATAAACGCTCCCTTGCCTTTTTCTGCATGGAAAATGTCGTCTTTCACAGGGTCATGGATAAGCCCAGCTATAATTTCACCCTTATGTTCAAGAGCAATGGATATAGCCCAATGGGGCAAGCCATGAAGAAAGTTTGTCGTGCCATCTAGCGGATCAATAATCCAGCGATAATCAGGGTTGCTACCTTCAACTGCGCCGCTTTCTTCCATAAGAAAACTATAATCAGGGCGAAGCTTTTTCAGCTCTTCAAATATAATTTCCTCAGCCATCCGATCAGCAGCAGAAACAAAATCCCCTGGCCCTTTTTGAGAAACCTGAAGATGTTCAACTTCGTTGAAGTCGCGTAACAAAGATCGAGCTGCCTTTTCGCTAGCGCGCATCATTACGTTCATTATTGGTGTTTGACTAGCCATTATTTTTATCCTTTGTAACGCTCTAAATAAGTTCCAACGCCATCTTCTAGGCGTACAACCACTACTGTTTCAACTTCAATATGCGGCGGAACCATAACTTTTTCACCATTTTCTAATATGGCTGGTTTATATGAAGTGGTGGCGGTTTGCCCCTTAATAACAGGCTCTGCCTCAACTATCTTCATTATAATGCGATCAGGCAATTTAAAGCCAAGAGGCTCACCATCATGCATTTCAACTTCAATAACCATATTTTCTTGTAGGTATGCGGCTTGCGCCCCCATAGCTTCCTTGGTGACAACTATTTGGTCATATGTTTCCGTATTCATAAGGTTTATGTCATCGCCTGACATATACAAAAACTGGAATTGCACTTGGTCTAAGCGCACGCGCTCCACCGTTTCTTGAGTGCGAAACCGTACATTATCTTTATTCCCCGTGCGAATATCACGCATTTCAATTTGCGCCACTGATGCACCTTTACCAGGTTGTTGAATATCATTTTTAACCACAACGCATAGCTTGCCATTATATTCAATAACATTGCCTGACCTTAATGTAATTGCGTTTACTTTCATGATTTTGCTTTCATTTGCTTTATATCTGTTAAAAGAGCCTTGCCTAGGCTTTCTAATTTTTCTCTAAACTCAGGGTCATCTACTTGATTTAGAGTGTCTGATAAATAAGTTTTTTCAGCTCTAGTCAAGGGAGTAATGATTTTTTTCTTTAAAAGCGGCGTTTCTGATATCTCACTAGCAATGAAACGTATATCTGTTATCCAATTATCGCCGAATAATCTATTGATTCGCTCTAATATAACGCCTTTTTGATAGGGCAAGATTGTTGCATATGAGCTGCTTGTTGCTATATCTAGTGTTGCCGTAGCGGATTTATTCTTAGTAGCTTTTCGGTAGTTGATTTTTAAGGGTTGCGCTTTATCTGCAAATTCAACGCCCATAACATCAACCCATTGCTTAGAGATTCTTCCCAAGGCAATGTATTTGCGGGAAAAATTCTTAGATGCGATGCGCGCAGTGGATTCTGATAATGGTCGCATATATTATTATTCTTAGGTTATAATTATAGTTAATATTTAAATTTGTAACACAATAAATAATATAAACACAGAAAAACAATATCTATAATATTTCAGGTTATGCTACTATGAAATATTGAGTAGTAATCTATAGATTGAGGCTGACTTGTATAAAAATATTATAATAACGCTATTTATGTTTATTGGTACTTGCCTAATAGCCAGTGTCGCGCAGGCACAATTAGAATTTCTTATAGATGGGTATGAAGAAAAATATATAAGTAATGATGAAGGTCCTAGCGTGGTGCTTTCATCAGGAGAAACTGAGGATGCTAATAGCCAATACATATATGAAGCTCCAACAGTTAAGGCATTATCACATATGTATTGGGCGCTTGGCTTATATAAAACCTCAGATAACAAAGCCGTGGATGAGTTTTTGCGAATAAATGAATGTGATATGTATAAAAAGTTTTCATCTGACGAACTAGAGTGGGGTGAAATACGTGATGCTACAAAAACATTTATCGAATCAAATAAAGAGGACTTCCCAACGCGTTTTACTTTCACTCTACCCTTGCAACTTTTTAACTATAGTGTGCGTCGGCAAGCGTTTGAGATTATGGATGAATATAAAATAATTGCATCACGTAGGTTTGAATTATATGCACAGGACTATAATCTTAGACCTTGCAACAGTGATCATATTCTTGGTGAAGGGTTTCCCAGAGTGTTAAATGTGGAATTTAGCAGACCTTTTAACTTAACTCACATTCCTATGACAGAGGATGTTGCAAATGATTATATTAAAAAAGTAAATAAAGTATTTCACAAAGTATATAAAGGAAATCTCAGAACAAAGTGGCGTATGTACCAATTTAGAAAAGCGTATTTAGTTTTTAAAATTAAAATATTTGCCCATGGGAAATATTTCCCCCCTCATGGAATGATGACATATCCTTCTGCACAAATGATGGGAATATTGGAAAGTTATTCAGTATTCGAAGATAAAAATCTTACAAAGTTATTTTACAAGCAGAGCTACATATCAAATAAAAACAAAGGTAAACTTGATTTAAAACTTAAGGAACAATATGAGATATTGCGTGAGAAATCTAAAGGCGATGGAATGTTAAATTAACGCGTAATTTCTATTCCCACAGACTTTACATCATCTATTATATCTGGCTTTTCCAAGCGCACATTTGCATTCGTCACTTTATCATTATCAGTGCATATGCTGGATATTTTTTCTGCTAATTCCTCAAGTAAATCATAGTGCTTTTCAGTGGCTATTCGCCTAACCTCGTTAACTATATTCTCGTAAGATACAACGTCATCAATAGATGTAAGACCTTTGCCTGCGTTGCTTTCAACCTCCAAAGTAATATTTATTATAACGCGCTGTTTGTTGGCTTTCTCATGATCGTAAATGCCCGCGAACATCTCTATAACAAGGTCGTTTATAAAGATTTTATCTGAATTAGGCATTATGCATCTCTGCACGGATTTGTGACCGCAAATTATCTATTGGCAAAGATTTAGCACCATCTTTATAATGCCAATATGTCCAGCCATTGCATGACGGCGCGTCTTGAACCGCAGCTCCAACTTTATGGATAGAACCGCGCGTCTTATCAATGCTGTTTTGCACCATGATAGAGCCATCCGCATGAACGGTAGCCTTATGGCGTTTTTTGGAATCCGTCAATACCGCGCCAGCCTCTAAAAGTCCGCGTTCTATTAAATTACCAAATGGAACGCGCGGTTGCTCACGCTTTGGTTTATTTTCCACTAAATTATCTTTAAGCGGATCAATCGCCGCTATTCTTGTGCGAGCAAATTCGGCGTATGTTTCGTCGCGCTCTAGACCAATGAATGAGCGCCCAAGTTTTTTAGCCACAGCCCCAGTAGTTCCAGTTCCAAAAAACGGATCAAGAATAACATCATTTTTGCGCGTCGATGCCATAATAACGCGGCGCAGCAGGCTTTCAGGCTTTTGCGTTGGGTGCGCTTTCTTGCCATCCGCATCTTTTAAACGCTCAGCGCCCGTGCATAGGGGCAAGTACCAATCGCTGCGCATTTGTAAATCCTCATTAAGTGATTTCATGGCATCATAGTTAAAGTAATACTTGGATTTCTGCGATTTAGAAGCCCAAATCATTGTCTCATGAGCATTTGTAAACCGCCGCCCGCGAAAGTTCGGCATAGGGTTGCTTTTGCGCCAAATAATATCGTTTAAAACCCAAAATCCTAAATCTTGTAAGATATAGCCAAGGCGGAAAATATTGTGGTAGCTCCCTATCACCCATATAGAGCCATCAGGTTTTAATGTAGCGCGAGCAGCCATAAGCCACTCACGCGTGAATTCATCATAGGCTTTCAGGCTTTCGAATTGATCCCAATCATTATCAACCGCATCAACCTTAGAGTTATTAGGGCGGTGCAAATCCCCACCAAGCTGCAAATTATACGGAGGATCAGCAAATATACAATCCACGGACTCGGCTGGCAGAGCGCTCATGTTTTCAACGCAATCACCAACGATTATAGACCCTGTGGGTAAGTTGCTTTTTTGACTCGACATTTACAAACCTTTCTGAATTTAGAAAGCGAATCATGAGTCATTTACGACTCTAGGTCAAGAAAATAAATATTTTTTATGTTGATTCAATAAATCTCCGCACGGGAGCAAAGCTCTTACGGTGGTGTTTAGTTATGCCGAATTTCTCAATAGCCGCGCGATGCTCAGCCGTGGGGTAGCCTGAATTACGCGCCCAGCCATAATTCGGATATTCCTTGTCCAGCTCAGACATAATCCTATCGCGATGAACTTTGGCAATTATAGAGGCGGCGGCAATGCTCTTTGATTTACTATCACCTTTAACAATGGTCGTAATGTCGCATGGCAGGGCAGGGGCTTTGTTACCATCAACAAGCGCATGATCTATGCCATTAAGTTTCTCAAACGCTAGTTTCATAGCCTTTAGCGATGCTTGCAAAATATTAATCTCATCAATTTCTTGTGGGGATATTTCCGCGATAGCGCAGGGGAAATGCTCCATAATTTTATCATATAGATATTCACGTTTTTTTAGAGATAGCTTTTTACTGTCTTTTATATCTGCGATAAAGTCCAGCTCGCGCGATTCTTTTGGAATGATAACGCACGCCGCAACAACGCAGCCAGCCAAAGGACCTCGCCCGACTTCGTCTATCCCGCAAACAACGCCGTCATATTGATCTTCTATTGAAAAATCAGGCAAATTTTTCAACTGTTTAGGCTCTTACTAGCAATTTCGAAAATATCTGGCGCAATATCTTTGATCTTTAATATTTCTTCAAGTGCTTGTTTCATCATGGCTTGGCGATCATCACTATAACGCCTCCATTCCCGCATAGGAGTAACCAGACGCGCGGCTATTTGCGGATTTATAGAGTTAAGCTCTATCACGCCATCACGCAAAAACTCATAGCCAGAGCCATCTTTATTATGGAATGATACGGGATTGCCGAATGCAAAGGCAGAATAAAGCGAGCGCACTCTGTTCGGGTTTTTAATGTTAAAATCACTATGATTTTTTAACATTGTAAGATCATCCATTATCTCCCCGCGCAAGGCTGTGGCTTGAATAGAAAACCATTTATCAACCACAAGTGGATAATCCTTAAAACGAGTGTAAAAATCAGCAAAAGCACGCTCGCGCTCATCCGCATTAATATCAGCCAAGGCACTAAGCGCTGCCGCGCGATCACTCATGTTGTTAGCGCTCTCATATTGAGCAAAAGCCCGCGGCGCAATCTCGTCTTGCTCGCCATAAGAGAGCAGGGCAAGTGCTTTATTTTGCAAAGCTCGCCGCCCCATTGCTTCACTGGTGATAGAAAATGCACTAATTGTGCGGTTATTATCGTAAATATTTTGGATTTTCTCATAATGGCTAGCCAAAATATCATTGAGCAAAGATTTTCTCGCCGCATGAATGGCACAGGGGTCTATAACCTCTTGTTGCTGCCCTATATAATCAATATCAGGCAGTGAAATATTGCGGGCTAGCAGGGCTTTGTCTTGGCTTGATGTTAGTATTTCACCATATGAGGCTATAAATTCACTAGTATCAACACTACCATTTAGCAATTTGTTTATAGTGCGGAGCGCATAGACCTGCCCGCATTCATAGCGATTAAAGCCGTCACTATCATTCACCATTAAAAATGCAAGGTCAGAGTCAGACAAATCAGAGCTAAGCTTTATGGGGGCAGAAAATCCCCGCAGCAGTGATGGGATAGGCTTTTGCGCGATATTATCTATTTCAAAAACTTGCTCGACTTGCGTTAGCATAAGAGTTTTTGTCTCTATCAAATCATCACCATCAGAGCCAATAAGCCCAATAGAAAACGGTATAGTCATTGGTTTATTATCGGGGTTTTTATGGCTCTGGCTAAGCGTGACTTTATAGCATTGCTCGGTCGCATCATACTCGCCCGAAAACTTAACTTCGGGAGTGCCGCTTTGTGAATACCATAGCTTAAACTGCGTAAGATCAACGCCGCTTGCATCTTCCATAGCCGCCACGAAATCATCACAAGTAACTGCTTGCCCATCATGGCGTTTAAAGTATAAATCCGTGCCTTTACGGTAGTTTGCAGCCCCTAATATAGTGCGCAACATGCGGATAACTTCCGCACCTTTCTCATATACCGTCATAGTGTAGAAGTTATTGATTTCTATGTAATTATCAGGGCGAATTGGGTGGGATAGGGGGCTTGCATCCTCGCTAAACTGGAATTTGCGCAAATGCGCAACGTCGTCAATGCGCGCCACCTCGGCAGAGTGCATATCTGCACTAAATTCTTGATCGCGAAATACGGTTAGCCCTTCTTTTAGTGAAAGCTGAAACCAATCACGGCAAGTAACGCGGTTGCCACTCCAATTATGGAAATATTCATGCGCTATCACGCCCTCAACGCGCATAAAGTCTTGGTCCGTCGCTGTTTCTTGGGCAGTTAAAACAAGCGCTGTATTAAAGATATTGAGCGATTTATTTTCCATCGCACCCATATTAAAGTCACTAACTGCTACAATATTGTATATATCAAGGTCATATTCAAGCCCGTACGTGTCTTCATCCCATTTCATAGAGCGTTTAAGGCTGTCCATCGCATGCGCGCACTGGCTTTCATCGCCGCTACGTACATATATATAAAGGTCAACATTTCTGCCGCTTTTAGTGGTGTACGTGTCGTGTATGTGTGTCAAATCACCAGCAACCAACGCGAATAAATAACAAGGCTTGGGGTAGGGGTCTTTCCATATGCAAAAATGCCTGTCATTGTCGCTAAGCTCGCCCTGCTCTATCTTATTACCATTCGATAGTAATATAGGATATTTCTTATTAGCTTCAATCCTAACTGTGTACTTTACCATAACATCGGGACGGTCTGGAAAGTACGTAATTCGGCGGAAACCCTCAGCTTCGCACTGTGTGCAATATGTCCCGCTAGAGCTATATAATCCCTCAAGGCGCGTATTTTGCTCAGGATAAATCTTGGTTTTAACCTCTAATTCGAATGAATTAGCATCATGAACATCAAAAGTTATTCCTGATTTATCCACCGTGTAATCAATAAGTAGCTCACCATCGATTTTAATCTCTAGCAGATCCAAATCTTCACCATGCAAAAATATCTCGCGCGTATTAGTACTAGTACCTGAACTCTCATATAGCGCCTTAGATGTCACAATCGTATAACCATCATGAATATCAAAATTTAAATATAGGTCATGAACATTAAATGGAAATGGTTTATAATCTTTTAGATATATGGTTTTTGGTTGGTCTGTGGACATGTTATAAGGGCTTTCTTGATCTTGTTATAAGCCTCACAGTATTGTAAATATTAGCTTATGGATCAAGTATATAAAACAACATTATGGTTTATTTGCCATAATATACATTATCACATAAGGACGTAGGGGGAAGTGTTGAGTAAGCTGCCTAATAAATTAGCAAAGAAAAGTAATTCTACATCTGCTTTAGATGGTATTGCGTGCGACTTATCTGTTTTTGCAAGGTCACAAGAGCTACAGGAAAAAGCCGCTAAGGTTGGGTTTGAATGGTCAAGCGCTCTTGATATTTTGGATAAGTTAGAAGAAGAAATTCAAGAAATGCGCGAGGCCATTGCAAATAAAGATAAGGAAAATCAAGCCGAAGAGCTTGGCGATATATTATTTCTTCTAGCTAATTATGGGCGCAATCTAGGAATAAATAGCGAAGAAGCTTTGCACCAATGTAATAATAAATTTGAACGCCGCTTTAGAGGGCTTGAGGCTGATTTAAAAAAGCAAGGCACTCCCATTGAAAAAGCATCATTATCTGAGATGCAGTATGGCTGGAATGTTCAAAAAGCTAAAGAAAAATGATAATATTTTGATGCGCATCGGATTGCCCAAATATGGCTATAGGGCTTAAGTTACAGGGCTATAGTTAAAATATTTCTGGAATTTATCTAAATCAGTCTGGCTAAGCTGTAGCGAAATAGAAACATGGCTTTCCGCATCATTGCGATCAATTATTTCACCGTGAGAATATAGCCATGCCAGAGCTTTTCCATCAGAAACATCTATCTCAAATTTTACATTTTTACAATTACGAGCCGTTATATCTGCAATATTATCTAGCAGAGTATCAACCCCCTGCCCGCTATAAGCTGATATAAATACTTTGTTTTTTCGTATGGAGTCATTTGTAAAATCATCGTCTAGCAAATCAATCTTATTAAAAACCTCAATAATGCGCTCATCATGTTCATATTCAATGCCAAGATCTTTCAATATTTGGATAACATCATTTTTTTGCGCCATATAATCATCGCGCGATACGTCGATTACATGAACTATAACATCTGCCCCCGTTATTTGCTCTAACGTTGCGCGGAAAGCAGCAATTAAATGCGTTGGCAGATCAGATATAAAACCAACCGTATCCGCCAATATAGCCTCTTGATTTTGCGGCAAGGTGATGCGGCGCATAGTCGGGTCTAGAGTTGCAAACAGCAAATCTTTCGCAAAAACATCGGATTTAGTTATATAATTAAATAATGTAGATTTCCCCGCATTAGTATAGCCCACAAGCGATATGATCGGAAAAGGAACGCGCTCACGACTTTTCTTGCCCAAATCACGAGTGCGACGTACGGATTCTAGCTCTTTTTTAAGCTTGGTGATGCGAGTTGAAATCATGCGGCGATCAAGCTCTATCTGTCGCTCACCTGGTCCGCCCATAAACCCTGAGCCGCCGCGCTGCCGCTCAAGGTGAGTCCAAGAACGCACTAGGCGTGACTTTTGATAATCCATAGCAGCAAGCTCAACTTGCAGTTTCCCCTCTTTCGTTTGGGCGCGCGCACCAAAAATCTCAAGAATAAGTCCCGTTCTATCGATTATTTTAACGCCCCACTCCTTTTCCAAATTACGTTGCTGGATGGGCGAAAGCGAGCAATTTACTATTACAATATTGGGATTAGTAGATTTTATTTCATCAGCAATATCAGCGCGCGTGCCTTTGCCAAAAAAGCTCCCAGCATGGATTTTGGAGTAATTAACAATGCGCGTTTCTGCGATTTGAAGGTCAATAGCGCGGGCAAGCCCCTCTATCTCTTCTATCACTTCTTCTATAGACCTCTCTGAAGCACTGCATTTAGAAACAGGCTGAACAATATATGTATTATCAAGGTTTTTCAATGTGTTATAACCAAATAGGGCGAGTTAATCATCATCATTATTGTCATTAAGGTCAAGAGGTCCGCCCGGCATTATGGTGGAAATTGCATGCTTATAGACAAGCTGAATATGCGAATCACGACGCAATAAAACAGAGAAATTATCAAACCAAGTAACAATTCCTTGAAGTTTTACACCATTAACAAGAAACACAGTCACAGACATTTTCTCTTTACGAATTTTATTCAGAAAAACATCTTGAACATTTTGTATTTTATCGGTCATTATAATTTCCTAATTTATTATTGTTACTTAAAACCATAAATATTCTTAGCGCAATTAAGCTATATTGCAACTAAAATCGCCTTTAATTGTGAATAACTCTCAAAATTTATTAAAGGATTATATTTCTTAATTAAATCACTTGAATTTGGGGTGTCAGTTAGGAAAACAGCGTGGCAGCCAACGTTTTTTGCACATGCAAGATCATTTTCCGTGTCTCCCACATACCAAACATCATAAGGATCATAGCTAACACCGCCCTCCTCTATTGCCATCAAAAGCGGTGCGCCTGATGGTTTATCAGCTTTAGCATCACCAGAGCCAATAACAACCTTGAAATATTTGTTCCAGCCCAAATATTCAAGCTCTTTCATGATAAAAGACGATTTTTTGTTGCTTACAATGCCCATAGTAATGTTTTTTTGATGAAACAGCTCTAAAACCTCACGACTTCCGCGTAAAACTTGTATTTTATGGCTGTTTTCAAGCACATATTTTTGAAAGACAGACATGGCATCATCGCATTTATCTTTGTAAATGGCAGGATAGAGTTTTTCTCTAGGCTTGCCAAAATATCGGCGATACTCCCCTTCTTGGAATTTATCAAAACCCAAAGTTTCTAATGTATGGTTATGGGCGTCATTTAAAAACCCATAGCTATCTGCTAAAGTTCCATCCCAATCCCAAAACACAGCCCTAGGCATTTTAAGTATCATATTGCCCCGCTTTCCTCGATATTTATCTCTTGCCCATATATTTTATATGCGGCATTTTCATAGCTTTTTGTAAAGTCACTAACAATGAATTTAGTTTCTCCATTGCGCGTTATTTTATCTGATATTTCAGGGTGGCTCTCCATATATAATTTAAGCTTTAGCGGAATAATTTCATCTTGAGCAAGAATAGCTATATCACTTCCAATAATGCTACGAATTTGTTCTTTTAAAAATGGATAATGCGTACAGCCCAAAATCAAGCACTCAATATTATTATTTAGCAAAGGCATTAGGTAATGCTCTAAAACCGAAGATAACCACTGCCCGCCATCATTTTCTATTAATGGCACAAGCAAGGGCGATTCCGCTTGAAAAATCCGTATTTTAGGATCAAGTTTTTGCAGCTCTTCCCCATAGACGTTAGAATTAACGGTGTAATTGGTAGCTATCACCCCTATATTTTTATAACCCAAATCAATAGCACACTCCAATGTTGGAACGACAACGCCAAGTATGCGCCGCTCCTTATATTTACTATTGGGCAGATATTGCTGCTGAAGCATACGAAGAGCGGATGCACTTACAGTATTGCAAGCCGTTATAATTAGATTGCAATCTTGCTCAAACAAAAACTCAATCGCCCGTTTGCTATATTCATATATAGCTTCTTTAGAGCGGTTGCCATATGGCAGGTGAAGTGTATCGCCAAAATAAATAATATCTATATCAGGGATATGCTCGCGAATAGATTTCGCAATTAACAGCCCCCCCAAACCTGAATCAAAAACGCCTAATTTCATTTTCTAAAACAAGTCCACATAAGCAGAGAAGATTTTTTCAACCAAGCGCGCTTTTTCACGTGAGGCAAGTATCATGACATGGTCTTTTGCCAAAACCTCCATATTGCTTTTAGGTATTATAACTTTTTGATCGCGCATAATCGCTCCTATAACAACACCTGATGGCAATTCTATATCCCCTAACCTCTTATTAAGAATGCTAGACGAGCTAGATACTTCAATCTCCATAAGCTCAAACTCACCATCACGAATGCTATGTATTCCCTTGATGCGACCACGGCGCACATGCTTCATAATGTTGGAAACAATAATAGATTTTGGTGATATCATAACATCAATACCAAGTGGCCCTACTAGCGGGTAATAAGCATGATTATTAACAAGTGTAATAACGCGCCCACAGCCATATTGTTTCGCCAAAAGAGACCCTAGTATATTACTCTCATCATCGTTCATAAGGGCTATATAGGTTTCCGCTGTGCCTATAGAAGCCTCCTCCATTATGTCCCGCTCAAGCGTGCTACCATGCAAAATAACTACATTTTCTAGCTGCTCACTCAGAAATTCTGCACGTTTTTCATTATGCTCAATAATTTTTACTTGTGCTTCAGAAACTTCATGTTGCAATGCGCGGATAAAGGATAGCCCAATATTACCTCCACCTGAAACAATAATTTTACGTGCTTCTTTTTCTAAATGCCCGAAAGCTGCCATGACGCGGCGCAAATGCTTGCTGTCAACAATTATATAAACCTCGTCGCCGACTTCAAGAATATCATCCTCATCAGGTATAATTGTTTTATTATTGGATGATATAGAAACCATAGAAAAAGATAAGTCAGGGAATAGTTTGCTAAGCTGGTCTAAACGGGTATGTAAAACGGGGCAATCTTCCATACATACAACGCCGATTAAGTAAGCATTACCATCAGCAAGGCTGGTTGCCGTCGTTGTTCCTGGGATTGACAGGCGCTCTAAAATATCTTGAGCAACCAATGTTTCGGGTGAGATTATAACATCAATTGGCATATGAGCGCGGCTAAACAGATTTGACCATGATGGATCAAGATATGATTGCCTGCGTATGCGCGCTATTTTTTTAGGAACGCCAAAAAGAGAATGTCCTATTTGGCAAGCAACCATATTAGTTTCATCGCTTTCGGTTACGGCAATAATCATGTCGCACTCTTTTGCGCCCGCAGCATTTAACACATCAGGGTCAGATGGATAGCCCGTAACTGTATTAACATCCATAGAGGCATTTATATACGATAATGCATCACTTTGAACATCTATAACAGTTACGTCATTATCTTCCTTGGACAGATATGAGGCAATGCTAGAGCCCACTAGATTTGCACCTGCAATAATAACTCTCATGATTTTTCTTTCTTATATTCTTAATATTCTTAATATTTGTAAAAACAGCATCACCCTACTACGCTACATTTTGTTTATCACCAGAAAAAACATCCAAAGACTTTAATTTTCTGTGTAAAGCAGATCGTTCCATCCCTATAAATTCAGATGTCTTGGAGATATTGCCATCAAACTTGTTGACTTGTGAGAGTAAATAATGGCGCTCAAAGCATTCCCTAGCCTCACGCAGACCCATTTGCATTATATTATCAATTAACTCGTTTTCAGTTTCGGCGCTATCATCATCGGGTTTATTTGCCCCTCTAAATTCAGGTGGCAAATCCTTAACATCAACAACAGCATTTGGATTGTCATTCATTATAGATATCCATTCCAACACATTATATAGCTGTTTTATATTGCCTGACCATTTATAAGATTTAAGCTTTATCATTGCGTTATCAGTGAATTTGTTAGACATATAATTAGCAACTAATTCTTCTATATCTCGCTTTCTTTCCTGAAGTCTAGGCATGTGAATTGGCATTACATTCATGCGGTAATATAGGTCTTCCCTAAACTCCCCATTAGTAAGTTTCGCCTCAATATCTGCGCTGGTTGTTGCAATCACTCTGATATCCGCAGGTGTTTTATGATTTGATCTAATTTTATAATAAGCATCATCTTGCAGTAAGGTTAGTATTTTACTCTGCGTTTCAATTGGTAAATTCATAACTTCATCAAGCAATAAAGTTCCGCCATCCACAAGCTCAAGCAAGCCAACTTTATCTATAGTTCCAAATAACTCAATTTCCAGCTTTTCAAAATCCATACTCACGCAATTAAGCACCATAAACGGCATTTCGCTGCGCTGCGAGGCGTTATGCACATATTGAGCGGCTATGTTTTTTCCAGTACCTGCCTCACCTGTAATTAAAATGCGGCTATTGGTTTTTGCAACCTTATCAAGTGTTTGCCTGATATTTTCAGGTATTTGCCCTAAAATATCTTGCATTTGTTTTATGCTTTGCTTTTTAAGCTCTATATTTTGTTTTTTAAGCCCTGCATTTTCAAGCGCCCTTTGTATCATTAGCAGCAAGCGATCACTATTAAATGGTTTTTCAATAAAATCATATGCCCCTAATTTAATACTAGATACTGCTGTCTCAATAGTTCCGTGACCGCTAATCATTATAAATGGCAAATCAGGACGTTCTTTTTTTACTGTGGTTAATATGTCTATGCCGTCATCGTCACTACCTTGAAGCCATATATCTTGAACAATAAGATCAGGGTTATTGCTTTCTATAAGCTCATAAGCGATAGCACTATTTTCCGCAATTAGGGTTTCATACCCCTCATCTTGAAGCAATGCTTGTATAAGTGTGCAAATATCTTTTTCATCATCAATGATTAATATCTTTTCATTCATATTAAACTGCGCCCTTATTTAGTTGTGAGTTTCCATCAATAATTGGGAATGTTAAAATAACGCACGCCCCGCCTAGATTTTTCCAATCATCGTATTTCACCAGCCATTCGGGAGTGCCAAGAGTAAGCATCCCCTCATGATCTTCCATAATTTTTTTAACAATAGCAAGCCCAAGCCCTGTTCCCTTAGCTTTGTGAGTAATGTAAGGCTCGGTTAGTTTTGATATTTCCTCATCCGCAGGAAAACCTGAACCATTATCCGATATAGCAACAAATAGATTACCGCCATGCTTGCCTATAAATATATTAATTTCATCGCTGCCTGCATCAATAGAATTTTGCAACAAGTTAGTCATTACTTGGCGGATTTGCTGCGTGTCAAGATTTACCGCGCCGCTATCATTATCTTTGGTAAGATTGAATTTTATATTACCATGCGCTTGCTTTGATAATATAAGCGATTCTTCTATATGTTTTGAAAGCCTCTTTTCTCTTAAAACTGGCTCTGGCATACGCGCAAAAGATGAAAACTCATCAACCATGCGCCCAATATCCCCCACATGTTTGATGATTGTATCCGTACATTGAGCAAATGTATCAGGATCGCTGGTTATTTCTTTTAAGTATTTACGCTTTAACCTCTCGGCGGAAAGCTGTATAGGCGTTAGCGGATTTTTAATTTCATGAGCAATGCGCCGCGCAACATCAGACCACGCCGCATTTCTTTGCGCAGCTTGCAGCTCTGTTATATCATCAAAGGTGATAATCAAGCCCGTTTCGTTCTCTTCTAATGCCTCTTCTAATGTCTCGTCTAATGTCTCTATGGAAACATTAAATAAGAATATCCTTTTACCATTATCACTTGATAATACAGGCACTTCGCCGCGCATATCTTTTTTGGGCGAGCTTAGTAAATCCTTTAATTCTGGTATAATATCAAGGATATAACTGCCCGTCATATCGTCAATATCTTTAGATAAAAGCTTGGACGCTGAGTTATTGGCTAGGTTAATAACTCCGCTGCTATCAACCCCAATAACGCCTGATGATACCCCTGCAAGCACTGTTTCTATCAAATGCCGCCTACTATCAAGCTGCCTGTTCACCTCCACAAGATCATCTCGCTGGCTTTGAATTTGACTGGTCATACGGTTAAAAGACCGCGCCAAATACTCGAACTCTTCCAAAAGATTTGTATCATCAACTTTAGAGCTTAAATCCCCTGCCCTAACGCGATCAGCCGCATTTATAAGCTCGCTAATCGGATTAACAAGTTGACGCGCAAGCAATAAACCTGACCAAATAGCAGCAAGTAAAAGCAAAAACCCAACAACAACAAAAATCATAGTTACAGTAATTTGCATGCCTGAATATTTAGATTGCAAGTTATTATAATCTTCTACGGCTAATTTAGCAGCATTAAGGTGGCGCAATACTTGCGGGTCAATCATTCGCCCAACAAACAGGTAAGCATCAGTAATATTCTTAAGCTTAACAAGTGCGCGCACCCTATCGCTTCCCTGCCCTGTAACCAGAAGAACGCCGCCTTGGTCAGCTTGATTTAATGAATAAGCCCGAGGAATTTCATATTCAAGCGCAAATGTAAGTGAAGAACGCCCTAAAACGCGCCCATCTTTATTTATAACAATTGCCTCTGACAGATTCCTAAAAAATGCTTGCGTGTCGATTGCCTTGGATAGGTTTTGCTCATTCAACAAAAAGCGCGATGCCTGCCTATCTAAATCATTCGCCATAGCCATAGTATCGGCTCTGATAACTTGCTTATGCTCTTCAAGATATGCCTGCGCCACAGCTTGCGATTCGTGGATGGCCGTTTGCACGCGCTCAGAAAACCACGCCTGTACCCCAAAATGAAAGAAAAACACTGAAAACACAGTCATTGTGATGGTGGGAACGGCAACAAGAAGGCTGAATATATAAACCAGCCGCACATGCAAATGAGAGCCTGCTATACCCTTTTTTCGCCCGCTCCATACGCTAACAATGCGCCGAGCAATTAGCGATACCAGCAATAGTAAAATTACCAGATCAATATTAAGCAGCCAAATAACTAAATTTGGATTATCTCCCAAAGGCGGAGATTTCGTTAGGGCGGCGTAGGTGAGAAACCCACTCACTATGGAAGCTATAACAAGTAGAATCCCTACTTTAGTGCGCCATGATCTATATTTAAGGCGCGCAGGGAGCATTCCCGAAAATGCCTTGACTAGCATTTTCCTAAGCGAAAATCTATTTTTATTTTTTGTGTATAATGCCAAAAGCTATCCTGTTATAAATTTAATTAGTGATTTACTATATATAGCTGTTGCATTTTTACAACAGTAAAAGGCTTAACTCAATGTCGGAAAGTATAAAATTCAGTGTAATTATAGTTGCGGCAGGCAGCGGCAGCAGGCTTGGCGGAAATATGCCAAAGCAATATATAAAGATTAATGGAAAAACTATATTGCGCCATACTCTTGATGTATTTAAGAATATGGAAGGCTTGCAAGATATATGCGTGGTTATAAATCCAGAGCATAAAACCATGTTTGAAAAAGCAATCCTCCCACCCTTAGGGGGTGCGGATTATGTAAAATTCTGCAAAGGGGGTAACACAAGAAAAGATAGTGTTTACAACGGAATAAAAGAGTTATCTAACCTAAAGGATGAGGATATTATCCTTGTGCATGACGCCGCCCGTCCATTTGTAAAGCAATCAGAAATTTATGACCTTTTAAGCGTAATGCAAGATTATAAAGCCGCGAGCCTTGCTACTCCCGTTGTTGATACTCTGCGCTATGATGGTGAAAAAGCCACGGTTTCACGCGACAATCTATATGCAATCCAAACGCCGCAAGCGTTTCATTATGGGGTTTTAAAACACGCTCATGAGCAGGCGGGCGATAAAGAATACACGGATGACACTTCCCTAATATCGGAAATGGGTATAGATGTTAAGTTCGTAAAAGGCAGCAAAGGAAACTTTAAAATCACCACCTCAAAAGATTTAACATTAGTCAAGAGATTGTTTATTACGGAAACGCGCACAGGACAAGGCTTTGACGTACATCGGTTTGATACTGTTAAAGCGCAAAGCGTGCGACTCTGCGGCATAGATATTCCACATGATAAAGCTCTCAAAGGGCATTCTGACGCTGACGTTGCCCTTCATGCTCTAACCGATGCTATACTTGGTGCAATTGGCGAGGGTGATATAGGTTTGCACTTTCCGCCATCCAATAATGACTTCAAAAACATGGATAGCGCCGAATTTGTAAAACATGCGCTAAAGCTGCTGCATGATAAGGGAGGCGAGGTTATAAATACCGATATAACTATCATTTGTGAAGCCCCTAAGATAAGTCCTTATCGTGATGAAATGGTAGATAAGATAGTCGAAATTACGGGAATTTCTAAAACCCGCATAAATATAAAGGCTACTACAACAGAAAAGCTAGGCTTTACAGGGCGCGGAGAAGGCATAGCCGCGCAAGCAATAGTGAATATCTCATTACCCGCACAGGAAAACAGCTAATGATAAAATACAAAGTCCCTGAAAATTTAGACAGTAAAAAATCCTATACTTGGCTAGCAAGCTGGTTTGGTTTTGGTTTTATAAGCCCCGCACCTGGTACTTGGGGGTCGCTAGCAGCCATACCTTTCGGCGTTATAATATATGAATTTGGCGGAGCTATCGCCTTGCCTCTATCAGTAGTTATAATTACAATAATTGGGCTTTGGGCGGCAGATAAATTCGACAAAGACATGGATGGTCACGACTCTAAAATGATAGTAATTGACGAGGTTGCAGGTCAGTGGATAGCCCTTATCCCCGCCGCGCTTAACCCAATTCTTATAATTTTTGCCTTTATTGCCTTTCGGTTTTTTGATATATTAAAACCGTTTCCCATCAATCTTATTGATAAAAAAGTTAAAGGCGCATGGGGCGTTATGGGCGATGATATAGTCGCTGGAATTTTTGCTGCCATTTGCGTTATTGGAATAGATAAATGGATAATCTAGTTAAAGAATTAAGTGCTATATTGCTAGAAAAAGTGCTGCTACTCGCAACCGCCGAGAGCTGCACTGGCGGTATGATATCGGCTAGCATAACCTCGCAATCTGGCGCATCTAAAGTTTTTGACCGCGGCTTTGTGACTTATTCCAACAATGCAAAACGTGAGTCTTTAGGTGTTTCTGACAACATATTAAGACATTACGGAGCAGTAAGCGAGCAGTGCGCCATTGCTATGGCTTTAGGCGCGTTAGATAAAAGTGATGCAGATATCTCGGTTTCAGTAACAGGAATTGCAGAATCTAGCGGCGCAATGGAGGAAAAGCCAGCAGGGCTTGTCTATATAGCCATTGCAATATTAGGCAAAGAGCCAAAAGGATATGAGTTTAATTTCACAGGCAGCCGCAAAGAAATACGCAGTCAAACTTGCGAAAAAGCTCTAACCATTCTAATTAACGCGGCTAGAGCCATATAGCTCCTGCGCCCTTGCTTCAAATGCTTTTACCATTTTTTGCATTGCCTGCGTAAAGAATGCTCCGATTATATTTTGCAGCATTTTATTCTTAAATTCGAAATCAACATAAAAATCAATCGTGCATGAGCCGTCATCTTCGCGGATAAATTTCCAATAATTAGAAAGATATTTCATCGGGCCAGAGATATATTCCACATGCACTAAATTTGGCTCTTCCATTGTTACTTTAGATGTGAATTTCTCACGAAATATTTTATAGCCAATGGTAAGATCAGCGTAGATAATGTTGTCATTTTCACGGCGTTTAATACGGCAATCAATGCACCATGGCAGGAATTCAGGATAACGCTCAACATCCGCGACTAGAGCAAATAACTGCTCCGCGCTGTAGGGCATATTTCGTTTTTCCGCATGTGTTGTCATTTGGATTTAGAGCCATACTTCTTATCGCGGGCGGCTTTCAGCTTCTCGAAATCATCGCCTGCATGGTGAGATGAGCGCGTTAGAGGGCTAGCCGATACCATCAAAAATCCTTTAGATTTCGCCATTTTATTAAGCTTTTCAAACTCTTCGGGCGACCACCATTTCATAACAGGCGCATGTTTTGGCGTTGGCTGTAAATACTGCCCAATAGTTATAAAATCTATTTTGGCCGCGCGCATATCATCCATAACTTGGGATATTTCCTCTATGCTCTCGCCAAGTCCTACCATCATTCCTGATTTAGTAAACATGGTCGGCTCAACATCTTTAACTCGCTCCAACAAACGAAGGGAGCGGAAGTACCGCGCCCCGGGTCTTATGGTTGGATAAAGCCGTGGCACAGTTTCAATATTATGATTAAACACATCAGGCGCTGCTTTAACAACATGGTCTATATCATTGATATCACCCCTAAAATCACCTGTGAGAATCTCGATAGTAGTATCAGGGCTTTTCATGCGTATGGCTTGCACAGTCTTGGAAAAATGATCCGCTCCACCATCTTTTAAATCATCGCGATCAACCGCTGTTACTACAACATGTTTAAGCTCCATTTGCATAACTGCAACGCCAATCCGCAGCGGCTCTAACTTATCCACAGCGTCAGGCTTTCCCGTTGCAATATTACAAAACGCGCAAGCCCGCGTGCATACCTCACCTAATATCATGAATGCGGAATGTTTTTGCTCCCAGCACTCACCAATATTAGGACAGCTCGCCTCCTCACAAACAGTGGTTAGTTTTTGCCCGCGCATTATATCTTGCGTTTGAGAAAATACATCCCCTTGAGGGGCGCGAACTCGCAGCCAGTCAGGCTTGCGCCCAGCTGGTCTATCAGGATTTTTCTGTTTTTCAGGATGGCGCTTTGCCTTATCGAGTAATTTTGAATTATATGTCATGTTTAGTTACAACCATATTTAAAAATGCACTGCCCTGCCATATGCATCAAGTACAGCCTCATGCATCATTTCGGAAAGTGTAGGATGAGGGAATATCGTATGCATAATCTCAATTTCTGTAGTCTCCAAAGTTTTAGCAATGCCATAGCCCTGTATCATTTCGGTAACTTCGCTTCCGATCATATGCGCTCCGAGTAGCTCTCCCGTTTTTTCATCAAAGATAGTTTTGACCAAGCCTTCAGGCTCACCGAGTGCTACCGCCTTGCCGTTAGCCATAAATGGAAAACGCCCAACCTTAACCTTATAACCCTGCGCCTTTGCTGCCTTTTCAGTTAAGCCAATCGAGGCAATTTGCGGATGACAATAGGTGCAACCCGGAATATTCAGCTTATTAAGCGGATGGACACCTGCCTGCCCCGCTAATTTTTCAACGCAAATAATACCCTCATGTGAAGCTTTATGAGCAAGCCAAGGCGGAGCAGTAACGTCGCCAATAGCATAAACGCCCGCCTCCGCAGTTTCTAGCCACTCATTAGTAGCGATATGCCCGCGATCCAGCTTGATTTTAGTATTTTCAATACCAATATTTTCAACATTAGGAACAATGCCAACCGCCATAATAACATTATCAACCGTGATTTGCTCTGTGCCTTTTTTGGTATCTATAGTGGCTTTTACATTAGTTTTAGATTTATCAAGCTTAGTGACTTTTGCCGCCGTAATAATCTTCATACCCTGCTTTGTAAATGCCTTATGCGCGAGTTTAGAGATTTCCTCATCTTCCACAGGAAGCACTCGATCCATAACCTCAACGACCGTAACTTCCGCGCCCATAGAGCGGTAGAAACTAGCAAACTCAATGCCTATCGCGCCCGAGCCAACCACAAGCAAAGATTTTGGCATGGCTGAAGGAGTCATAGCCTCTTTGTAAGTCCAAATTAGCTTTCCATCAGGCTCTAAATTCGGTAAAATCCGCGCCCGCGCTCCCGTTGCCACAATAATATGCTTAGCTGATAGAGTTTCAAAAACCTTACCATCTTTTTCAATGCTAAGTTTACCGCCGCCCAAAAGCTTGCCCCAGCCATCAAAAACTGTGACTTTATTCTTTTTGAGCAAATGCTTGATCCCGCCAGATAGCTGGCTTGCAACGCCGCGAGAGCGCTTAACTATTTTCTTAATATCAAAGCTAGGTTTATCGGCAGAAAGCCCGAACTCTTCCAAATTATGAAGCATGTGATAAGTCTCTGACGAGCGCAGCAATGCTTTTGTAGGAATACATCCCCAATTAAGGCAAATTCCGCCAAGGTGATTAGCCTCAACCAATGCAGTATTAAGCCCAAGCTGCGCCGCCCTTATTGCCGCGACATAGCCACCTGGTCCGCCGCCAATTACAATTACATCAAAATTTTTATTGCTCATTATTATTCACTCACTCACCAAATATATCATCAAAAAATTGTTCTACGTGATCAATTATGCTTGCGCGCAAGGGGTCTTCTGGAAACTTAACAAATGCATCATCAGGCCCAAATAAAATTATAGGCTTGTTATACATAAGCGCAAGAGACACTTCGTTTTGCGTGCCATGCGATCCCGGTAGCACAACCAAAGCCTTAGATGTCATCACATTAACCAAGTTGCGGCTGAACGGCATTTTATCATTTTGCGCCTTTTCACTTAACGGCGTTATCATTGGGATTTCAATATATTTATTGGGGTATTCTTCTTTATCAAGCTTTTGCCCCTTATAATCGACGGCAGGCAATATACCGATAGCAACGCCCTTGCGGTCTTCAACCTCGGTAAAGCTCTTGGCAACCGCACTCATAACTCCTGCGCCCGCGCCAGTAAGTAAATTATAGCCGCGCCTTGCGATTAGCTCACCAATAACAGATGAGTATTCCTCATGTGAATGTTCATGAGATCCCATAACCCCAATGATTGGATATCTATTTACTGCCATTTTTACGCCTTTAGCCTTTCTAAACCAGCATAGAAACTGGATTTTCTATATATTGCTTAAAGATTTTAAGATACTCCGCGCCGACTGCGCCGTCTACACATCTATGATCCACAGACAATGTGCAATTCATAACTGTTCTAATCTCAATCTTGCCATCAATAACAACGGGGCGAGGCTCACCCGCTCCGATAGCTAAGATGCAACCTTGCGGCGGATTAATAATAGCGGCAAATTCTTTAACCCCAAACATACCAAGGTTAGATACAGTGAACGAGCCGCCTTGAAACTCTTCAGGCTTAAGCTTACCCTCACGAGCGCGACCAGCTAAATCTTTAACTTCCGCCGAAATATCTTTCAAACCCTTATCCTCGGCGGCTTTTACAATCGGAGTAATCAAGCCATTTGGCGTTGAAACAGCAACAGAAATATCCGCCTTAAGATATTGGAATATAGCGTCATCACTCCATGAAACATTAGCTTCAGGATAGGTTTTAAGAGCCATTGCGCTGGCTTTGATAATGAAATCATTGACCGAGAGTTTATACGCCCCATTTGCTTTATCATTGATATTTTTACGAGCAGCCAAAAGCTCATCCAAAATACATTCAATAGTAAGATAGAAATGCGGCACATCTTGCTTAGACTCGGTCAAACGCTTAGCAACTACTTTTCGGATATTGTTATTTGGCAATTCCGTATAAGCCATGCCATAGATATTAATTTTCATATCAGAGTTATTGGTTTCAGCAGGTTTTACAACTTGTGATTTGTGGCTTGCAACACCCTTTTCAACATCCGCCTTAACAATGCGCCCGCGCGGGCCAGAGCCTTTAATGCCAGCAAGATCAAGCCCCTTATCCTTTGCTATGCGCCGTGCCAATGGTGATGCGAAAATACGATCACTATTATTGTCATTCAGAGTGACAGGAGCATTTGCTACCACAACCTCAGGAGATTTTTCTTTGCTAACTGGTTTAGACCCCTCGACTTTGCTCGGAGTGACAACGCAAGAAGCATCTTCCCCATCTTCCAGCAATATCGCAATAACATCATTTACAGGAACATTTTCTGTGCCCTCTGCAACCAAAATCTTACCAACAACCCCATCATCAACGGCTTCAACTTCCATCGTGGCTTTGTCGGTTTCAATCTCGGCAATCACATCACCTGATTCTATAGTATCACCCTCGGCTACCAGCCATTTAGCCAATGTCCCATCTGTCATTGTTGGCGATAACGCCGGCATAGTTATATTTATTGTCATTAATTAAAATCCTTTTTACGCGGAGAATCGGAGTTTCGGAGGACATATCTATTTATTCCATCCTTAATAAGCCTAACGTTAAAATTAATCAATAACCCAATAGGCAAATTTGTAGCTTTTAGATATGCATAAATTTGTGCTTGGTGAATAGGGTTGATTTTTTCTACAGCCTTAAGCTCAACTAAAATAGAGTTTTCAATTATTAAATCAAACCTAAAACTAGATTTCAAGAAACCATCTTTATATGGAATATTATATGTTTTTTGCTGTTCAAAATTCAAATTTTTACGCTTTAATTCGATAATAAAAGCATCTTCATAATTAACTTCTAAAAATCCCGCCCCTAGCTCTTTATGAACTTGAAAAGCGCAATCCACTATCTTTCCTGATAAGGCGTTTAAATCCTCTGGAAGATCATTATAATTTTGCAAGCTATTTACCAATATCTAAACTCCGTTTCTCCGAAGCTCCGCGTTAAATAAATATTACACATAGCAAACCTTTTTTGCTGCGTTAACAATATCTTGTGGTTTTGGCAGTGCTAAATCTTCTAAATTTGCAGCATAAGGCATAGGCACATCTGCGCCGCAAACTCGCACTAGCGGCGCGTCCATATAATCAAATGCATGCTCCCCGCAAAGAGCGGCTATTTCTGCGCCAATGCCTGCAAAAGCCCAGCCTTCTTCAACCGATACTATGCGGTTAGTCTTTTTTAGGCTTTCCAATATAGTATAGCGATCAAGCGGGCGAATAGTGCGAAGATTTATAACTTCCGCATCAATGCCCTGCTCTGCCAACATTTCTGCTGCTTCCAAGGACTTGCCAACCATAATTGAAAACGCAACGATAGTTACGTCCGAACCTTCCCGCTCAATTTTAGCTCGACCAATAGGAATTTCGAAATCATCCGATACAGGAACATCGAATTTCTCACCATATAGCAGCTCATTTTCAAGGAAAATAATAGGATTTGGATCACGAATAGCAGCCTTTAACAAGCCTTTAGCATCCGCGCCAGACCAAGGCGCAACCACCTTTAAACCGGGAACATGTGCATACCAGCTTGCAAAACATTGTGAATGCTGCGCACCCACTCGCGACGCCGCGCCATTTGCTCCGCGAAACACGATAGGACAACCAAGCTGCCCGCCCGCCATATAAAGCGTTTTAGCAGCAGAATTAATGATATGATCCATGGCTTGCATGCCAAAATTCCAAGTCATAAACTCGACAATTGGCTTTAAACCATTCATAGCAGAGCCAACCGCCATTCCCGTAAAGCCATGCTCGGTAATTGGCGTGTCAATAACGCGGCGCGCTCCGAACTCATCAAGCAAGCCTTGTGATACCTTATAAGCTCCTTGATATTCGGCGACTTCCTCACCCATCAAATAAACACGGTCATCATTGCGCATCTCTTCTGCCATTGCATCGCGCAAAGCCTCGCGCACGGTTTGGTTTACAGTCTCACTAAATGCCGCTTCATCAAATGGCACAGGCTCAATAATAATGCCCTTAGCGTATAAAATATCACGGTTATTTGTAGTGTCACCATCTTGAACATCAATAGAATGCTGCTCAGTTTCTACATTGGTTTCCTCGACTTTGCTCGGAATAACAACGCTAGAAGCATCCTCACCATCTTCCAAAAGCATAGCAATTGGAGTATTTACAGGAACATTTTCAGTGCCTTGCGCAACCAAAATCTTGCCTATAATGCCGTCATCAACGGCTTCCACTTCCATCGTGGCTTTGTCAGTTTCAATCTCGGCAATCACATCACCAGATTCCACAGCATCACCCTCAGCTACCAGCCATTTAACTAGATTCCCCTCGGTCATGGTTGGCGATAACGCCGGCATTAAAATTTGTGTTGGCATTTATCTAAACCCTTTCCACTAAAATATCAGTCCAAAGCTCGTGAGCTTCAGGCTCAGGGCTGGCTTGTGCAAATTTTGCAGCCTCCGCCACAATTGCCTTAATATCCTTATCCATTGCTTTAAGTGCATCATCATCAACGCCTTGATCTTGCAACATATTCTTGACCTGAGTAATAGGGTCACGCTCTTCTTTCATAGAAGCCACCTCTTCCTTAGAGCGATATTGCGCGGGATCAGACATTGAATGCCCTCGATAACGATAAGTCATAACCTCTAAAATATAAGGGCCGTTGCCTGACCTTGCATAATCAAGAGCTTGTTTAGCGGCTTTTTGCACTGCAAACACGTCCATACCATCAACTTGTTCTCCTGGTATTCCATAACCTTCACCGCGGCGATATAATTGACCCGCAGCATGGCGAGGCGCAGATGTCCCCATAGCATATTGATTATTCTCAATCACAAATAAAACGGGCAAATCCCAAAGAGCGGTCATATTATAGCATTCCGCGACCTGCCCCTGATTTGACGCACCATCACCCATATAAGCAATAGCAACCCCGCCATCGCCGCTATATTTATGCCCAAAGCCAAGTCCCGCGCCAATAGCCGTCCCCGCCCCCACAATTCCATTACCGCCGAAAAACCCCTTTTCGCGACTAAACATATGCATAGAGCCGCCTTTGCCGCGCGAATAACCATCAATGCGCCCTGTAAGCTCTGCCATAATGCCGTTAGGGGACATGCCACAAGCTAGCATATGCGCGTGATCGCGATATGATGTAACAACCGTATCTTGCGGCTTTTGCACGGAGTTAATGCCTGTCACAACCGCTTCTTGCCCGATATAAAGGTGGCAAAAACCACCAATTAAACCCATACCATAAAGCTGCCCTGCTTTTTCTTCAAAGCGGCGGATCATAAGCATTTCATAGTAAAGCTTTTTAAGTTCTTTTAATGACACTGGTAATGGTTTGGTTTTTTGTTTTTTCGAAGATGACAAAGTTTAATTCCTCATAATGCATATAGACTTAAAGAAGATTGCTACACTATTTCAAGGGTTATTGCTAGAGAAAAACACTATTTATATATTGCAATGCAAGAATTTTAGTTGCTAATAACAACAATGTCGCCAATGCCGTTGTAACCAAGGATATATCTAACTTGCTCATCAAGCATGTCAATGGATAGTCTATCAGGACGCATCATTACAACCTTTTTTTCAATAGCAGCATATTCTTGACCAAGGGATTGAAGATTATCTGTTTTTTGCTGCAAAGAGGATGTTAACTCCACCAAGCGGAAATAGCTTCTATGCCCTGAAACGCTGTGGTATGAGAAGTAAATAGACAAGCAAAGCCCAACCAGCAAAGGCAGGTTGCTGTAAAATTTCAAACGTATGTCAATTAACTTACTCATATATGTATAGAATCACATGCAAGCCTGTGGATCAAGTGAAAATATGCATTAGAGTCAATGACTTAACGTGAACGTATAAGGAACAAGCTTAACTAAGTGATTCATTTAATTAAGTTTTAGCGCGTGAAATTATTTACGAAAGAAACTATCACCGTAATATTTAGCAGTGCAGCCAAGCTCTTCTTCAATGCGGAGGAGCTGGTTATATTTTGCTATACGGTCAGAGCGAGAGAGTGAACCAGTTTTAATCTGCCCCGCATTAGTCGCCACAGCTAAATCAGCGATTGTAGAATCCTCGGTCTCACCAGATCTATGAGATAAAACAACGCCAAAACCCGCCTTTTTAGCCATTTCTATTGTCTCCAAAGTCTCGGTTAAAGTTCCTATTTGATTAACTTTTACCAAAACCGCATTGCCCGCTTTTTCCTCAATGCCGCGTTTAAGGCGTTTAGGGTTTGTGACATATAGATCATCACCTACGATTTGAACA